>LDZU01006067.1_pt1 | contig 122331 bp, 109 predicted proteins | sample 615531 | NCBI WGS metagenome assembly LDZU01 (sample SAMN03408293, study PRJNA278302) | terrestrial metagenome | isolation source: oil reservoir sample SB2 | place: USA: Alaska, North Slope, Schrader Bluff formation | collected 2011-09 | reverse complement strand
AATTGGGTGACTACAAAACTCTCCATTATTTTTAATTAAACCAAAATTAAAAATTTTATCAATAGGGTAAACATTAAGAACTTTAAACTCTTTTGAAATCTTTCCTCCTTGTAGTTCTTTTAACTTCTCTAAGGTCTGGTAGAAGTCTCTATTGTAGAACTCCTCTCCAACGGTTCTATGAAATCTTTCTACTTTGATAATATGAGAATTTGATGCTCCCCTTATGTTAGTGAACTTTAAACCATTGTCTGTAAGTATTGATTGAATTCTAAATTCAAAAAGTTGGTTTACCTCTTTTAAGAAAAAAGGACTATTTAAAACAGTCTCTCTCCTATAGAGTTTCACATAAGCAACTCTTGAAGCATCATCTACTGCTCTAAATAAGGTTCTCTATATATTTCACATCTATATGCACCATTTCAAATGGTTTCTTCTTCTCATATCTAATTATTTCTTTCTCTTCTTTAAATGTTGGTAATTTGTTTAAATTTCTTTTCTTTAAAACATTGTATACTCCATAAGGTGAGATAGAGATTCATCTCCTTTTTAACTTGTAAGCAATTCTCAATGGACCAAAAGGAGTATTAAGCCTCAGTTTAACTATTTGATCCTCGATAGAAGGAAATGCCCTTTTTCTATTCTTCTTTCCCCCAACTTTCTTATTTATTAATCCTTCTTTTCCATATTCCCTCTATTTTTTTAACCATTTAAAGAAAGTTGAAATACCAAACATTTCTGCTATTTCATAACTTGATTTTCTTTCATAAGATACATCTATACCGTCATTAGCCTTACATTAGTCAGGATATTTGTGATATGAAAACTTGCGGGTGATTCCTCCTTTTAAATATATTTTGGGGTATTATATCCTAACTTTAAGGAGTCACCCAATTATGAAATTAGCACAATATTTTCTATTGACTTGATACTCTTTTTTTCTATAATAGGTTAACTTATGGGTTTGATAAGAAGCGTTTCGGGTATTAGAGGTTTGGTTGGAAAAGACCTCAACAATGTAAATGTTGCACATTTCGCTTCCATATTTGCAGATTTTATTGGAAAAGGAACGGTTATAGGTGGAAGGGATACGAGAAAATCTGGAGAGATTCTTTCTGATATCTTTTTAAAATCGTTGAATTTTAAAGGAATTGATACAATTTTTTGTGGAATTGTTCCAACACCAACGATACTGTTCCTTGTCAGAAAATTGAACCTTGCTGGTGGTTTTATAATAACAGCATCACATAATCCAAAAGAATACAACGGAATAAAGTTTGTTTCAAGTTCTGGAAGATTTTTAAACAAAAAGGATTATATAACTTTCTTGAATTATGAACAGAATCCACTTCCATTCAAAGAGAATTATAAAAAAAACATATGTGATTTAAATCTTTACAAAAAACATATAAAAGCAGTTCTCTCAATACCTTTTATAAATAAATCCAAAATAAAAAAAAGGAAGTTGAGAGTTGTATTTGATGGGGGAAGTGGAGCAGGAAGTATAATCATACCGGAACTACTCGAAAATCTTGGGGTTAAACTCCATACCATAAACACTAATACAGATGGAAAATTTAAAAGGAATCTTGAACCTGTTCCAGAGAATTTAAAAGGACTCGTAAAAGAGGTTAAAAATAGAAAGGCTGATATAGGATTTGCAACAGATGGAGATGGTGATAGGATAGCTATAGTAACTCCCCAAAGGGGGGCTGTGTCCGAGGAGTATACGATAACCATATCAGGGCTTTACGCTCTGTCAAAGTTGAAAACAAAAAAAATCGTGATAAATCAATCAACAAGTGCAATGCTTGAGATACTTTCAAAGAAAAATAATTTTAAAGTTTTAAGAGCTCCCGTTGGAGAAGCGAATGTGGTTGACTCAATACTTTTAAATAGGGCACCTATAGGTGGAGAGGGAAACGGTGGAGTGATTCTTCCGAAACTTAATCTAACAAGGGATGCTCTTGTTGCCATAACTCTTATCTTGGGATACCTCTCTGAAACAAAACAGGATATAGATGAAATTATAGATCAGTTACCAAAACTATATATGGTTAAGAAAAAATATGATATCAATTCATCTGCAGCTCTTGATAGAATTGAAAATGAATTTAAAGGAATTCCTTTTGATAACTCTGATGGGTTAAGATATATATTTGAAGATGGATTTTTGCATATAAGAAGATCTGGAACCGAACCTCTGATAAGGGTGATATGCGAATTCACAACTCAGGAAAAAACGAACGAAATTGTTAAAAGAGTTGAAGGATTACTTTAAATGTGTGGTATAGTTGGTTATATAGGTAAAAAAAAGGCGATAGATATCCTTTTAAACAGTTTAAAAAGGTTGGAATATAGAGGATACGATTCATCTGGAATAGCCATCTACTGTGAGGATGAGAAAAAACTTGATATTATAAAAAAATCAGGAAAGATAAAAGATCTTGTACAGGAGATAGAAAGAAGAAACCCTTCCTCCTCTCACATAGGGATAGCACATACAAGATGGGCAACACATGGAGAGCCAAACGATATAAACGCTCATCCACATTTCGATTGTAACAAAAAAATCGCTCTTGTTCACAATGGAATAATCGAAAACTACAGAACCATAAAAAGTTTTTTATTGGAAAGAGGACATAAGTTTAAAAGCGATACTGATACAGAAGTCATCGTTCATCTTATAGAAGAATTTTACAAGGGAGATATTTTAGAATCTGTAAAAAAATCATTAAAGATGATTGAAGGAACTTATGGAATTCTTGTTCTTTCATCCTATGAACCAAACACTATAATAGCAGCCAGAAAAGGAAGCCCACTCATAATTGGAAAAGCGGAAGATCAGATGATAGCAGCCTCAGATGCATCAGCAATAGTTTCTTTGACAAACCAGATACTCTACATGCAAGATGGAGATATAGCGAGATTAACAAAGGATGATGTTGAGATTTTTAACCTCGAAACTGATAGAATCACTGACAAAGAATTTGAACAGATAGATATAACTCTGTCTCAGATTGAGAAAGGTGGATACAACCACTTTATGGAAAAAGAGATCTTTGAACAGCCGGAAGCGTTACAGAATACTTTCAGAGGAAGAGTTGATATAGTAAATGGGACTTTCAGATTGAATGGAATAAAAGATAAGTTCAGAGATCTTTTAAATGCTGAAAGAATAATCATAACCGCATGTGGAACATCGTGGCACGCTTCGCTGATAGGGAAATATCTTATTGAAAAGTTTACACAGATCCCAGTTGAGGTAGATTACGCTTCAGAGTTCAGATATAGAAATCCGATAATAACTCCAAAAACTGTTGTAATACTTGTAAGTCAATCTGGTGAAACCGCTGATACACTCGCTGCTTTAAGGGAAAGTAAAAATAAAGGTGCAACGACTATTGGTATCTGTAATGTTGTTGGTTCAACTATAGCGAGAGAAACAGATTGTGGTATATACACACATGTTGGACCTGAAATCGGAGTGGCATCTACAAAAGCGTTCACAGCACAGGTTCTCGTATTCTTTATGTTATCGGTTGCACTGGGAAGAAAGAAAATGTTAACATTTGAGGATGGAATCAATCTCATAAAAAATGTTGAAATTATACCGGACAAGATAAATGAAATTTTGAATGATAAAGACAGAATATCAAAAATAGATAAAATCGTTGAAAAAATATATAACAAAACAAATTTTCTTTATCTTGGAAGAGGGATAAACTATCCTGTTGCTCTCGAAGGTGCTTTGAAATTAAAAGAAATTTCTTATATCCACGCTGAAGGTTACCCTGCTGCTGAGATGAAACATGGGCCTATAGCTCTCATCGATGAAAATATGCCAGCACTTTTTATTTCTTTAAAAGATAGTATCTATGAAAAAATAATCAACAACATTAAAGAGATAAAAGCAAGAAAAGGTTATGTCATAGCGATAGCAAACAAAGGTGATAGAGAGATTGAAAAAATTGTCGATGATGTTATCCATATACCTGATACGATTGAAGAACTTTCTCCCTTACTTGCGGTTATACCATTACAACTAATAGCGTATAAAACAGCAGTAAAAAAAGGACTTGATGTTGATATGCCAAGAAATCTTGCAAAATCCGTAACTGTTGAATGAAAAATCTCTTTCATATAATATTATTTTTTCTTTTTCCTTTAACACTTTTTCCCTCAATATCAAAAGAGAGTTTAATTAAAAATTTTGATAAAAAGGAAAAAGTTTTTGAATCAACTGTAAAATACTTAAAAATTGAAACATTCACAAAATTCGATTATGGAGAAATTCTTTTCTATGAATCCCTCATTGAAAATTTTATCGATTCTATAAAGATAAACTCCATAGTATACGATAGCTCATTCAAAGATACATCATCATTTTCCTACAAAATCAAAAAGAACTCACCGATAGTTTCCCAAATTTTTCCTGAAGAAAAAAATCTTATCATCTATCCTGAAAACATATTTAAAGGTACGAATTTAAAATATCTCTTACCTGATTCATTTAAAGTTGAAGATGATGGAAAAACAATCACCTTGATAAATATAAAAAGGAACGAGCCTTTAATCTATGTAAAGTTTGATAAAAGAGAGTTGAGCTTGAAAGAGTTGAGTTTGAAAAATATTTACGATCAAATAATTTTTAGAGTTGTAACAAAAAGATACCTTAAAAATGGAATAATCCTTCCAGACAGTTATGAAATGATTGGGGTAAACACAAAAACTCTTTCATACTCTAAAATAAAAAATTTAACTGTTCAATACAGATGAGAAAAAAAATAATCTTTTTCGTTCTACTTTTCGTTTTCCTTATACTTGTTTTGGTTGGTATATTTTTAAAACAGTATGATCTTATCTACAATTTTGGAAGGTTTATCTGCTTTGATTGTATAGGACTATGAAAAAAAAACTTAAACTATCATCAAGAAGAATAATCCAGATCCTTTCCTTTGTTATTTTTAACCCTTACATACTTTTGAATCCAAAAACTGGTAAAGTTTTATACCAGGGAAAAATAAAATCTTTATGCGTTCCAATTTTGAATTGTTATTCCTGTCCTTTAGCAATTGGTAGTTGTCCACTCGGTGCTTTGCAGCAAACCATAAAAATTTCGCAGATTCCATATCTTGTTTTAGGATTTTTTGGGACTATAGGAATTTTCATTGGAAGATATCCCTGTGGAAATTTTTGCCCATTCGGTTTCTTACAGGAACTTTTATACAAAATAAAAAGTTTTAAATTCAGAGTAAGAAGACCTTTCAGATATTTAAAATATATTTTCCTCTTTCTATCATTTTCAATACCCTTCCTATATAAAGAACCGTTTTTTTGCAAATTCGTCTGCCCCGCTGGAACAATAGAAGCGAGTTTACCTCAAATAATTTTTAACCCAGCACTTTTATCAAATGTAAGTTGGATATTCTATTTAAAGGTTTCTTTGGGAATATCTTTCATCTTTTTTTCAATAACTACAAAAAGGTTTTTCTGTTCAACTATATGCCCGATAGGAGCTATATATGGATTATTCAACAAAATAAGCTTACTACAGATAAAGTATGATAAAAACAGATGCTCAAAATGTGGTATCTGTAACGCTGTCTGCCCCATGGATATAAATATTTATGAGAATCCAAAAGATATTGATTGTATTAGATGTTTCAATTGTGTAAAAAAATGTCCACATGGTGCTCTAAAGATTTCAAACAACTTAAAAAAATAATTCTCAACTATTTTTTTCTAAAAATTGGTTCATCTCTTCAACAAACTTTTCAGGATTTTCCATACCTTTACTCTCAAGAAGTTCCCTTAAACTCCCCCATACTGGTGCCCCACATCTGATACATATTATGTCTCTATCCATAAGGTACGATATGAGTTGTGGAAACTCTCTGACAAGATCTTCAACTTCCATATCAAGTGTAACCTTTTTATTCATCCTCCATCTCCTCTAAAACTTTCACCACATCTTCAGCTATAACAAGTTCCTCGTTTGTAGGTATAACGAGAACTTTAATTTTTGAATCATCAGTTGAAATTATCATCTCCTTACCTATACAGGATCTATTCTTTTCAACATCAATTTTAACACCCATAAATTCAAGACCTTTCAAGGATAATTCTCTGACATCTGGGTCGTTCTCTCCTATGCCTGCAGTAAACACTATGGCATCAGGGCCCTCGAGAACAACAGAGTAGGCACCAATAAACTTTTTCACTATGTAACAGAACATCTGAAATGCAAGTTCAGCCCTTTTATTTCCATTTTTTGCAGCATTTTTTATCTCTCTCATGTCAGAAGATACCCCAGAAACACCTAAAAGACCTGAGTGTTTTGTTAAAAGTGAGGTTGCCTGTTCGATTGTTAATTCCTCTCTTTCCATAATGTTCAGAATGACCGCTGGATCGAAATCACCACACCTTGTTCCCATCATAACTCCAGCTATTGTTGAAAAACCGAGTGATGTGTCAACAGAACTTCCATTTTTGACAGCACTTACAGAACAACCATTTCCAAGATGACAGGTGATAACTGAGAAATTGTTGACATTTTTTTCAAGTATCTCACTACATTTTTTTGAAACATAATAATGGCTCGTTCCGTGGAAACCATACCTTCTTATTTTATACTTCTCGTAAAAAACATAAGGTATAGGATAAATATATGCCATCTCAGGAAGTGATTGATGAAAAGCAGTATCAAAAACTGCAACCTGCGGAACATCTGGAAGTGCCTTTTTAGCAGCATTAATACCTCTAAGGTTGAATGGGTTATGGAGCGGTGCTATATCTGAAAACTCCTCGATCGCTTTGATCACTTTATCGTTAATAAGAACAGATCTCGAAAATTTTTCACCACCATGGACAACCCTATGTCCAACAGCATCTATTTCATTAATCGACATCAAGACACCATGTTGTTTATCAACTATAAGTTTTAAAACATTTTCGATTGCAACCGAATGACTTATTATTTCATCCTCCAACTCATAAACATCACCATCGAACCTTTTCTGTTTTATTACCGATTTTGTCATTCCTATTCTGTCAACAAGACCCCTTAGAAGTGAATCACCTGTTGATGTATCTATGATCTGATATTTCAAAGAAGAACTGCCTGAATTTAAAACTAAAACTTTCATCTTTACCTACCTGTAATTTAAAAATCCCTGTTTTGCTTTTATTCCTGTATAACCTTTATCGAGAAGATTTTTCAAAATTTCTGGAACCTTATAAACTGAACTATCTATCTTTGAAAGTTCCTCAATCCACATCTTGATATTGTCAAGTCCTATCTCATCAGCAATAGCAAGAGGTCCTTTATACATTTTCAACCCTTTTTTCATAACAAAATCGAACTTCTCAGGTGAGATACCGGTCTCTTTCATAACATCACACGCTTCGAGTATAGTAGATATCAAAACTCTTGGTCCAACAAGACCTGCACCATCTTTCATCTCAACAATTTTTAAATCAATTTTTGAAAATAATTCTTTTACTATTTCATAAGTTGTATCGGATGTTTCATCATTTTTAAAAAATTCAACCAATCTATATATTGGAACGGATGGAACCGGATGAACATTAACGGATTTTGATTTAAGATCACTTTCCTCCAAAATATCTTTCAAACTGTTTGTCTGAGATGTAAAAATAATGGGAATATTCATATTAACTTCATTTTTTATTTTCTCTCTAACCTCTCTTTTTCTTTGCAATCTCTCCTCAACAGATTCTACAAGAATATCTATATCATGTTTTGAAAAATCTGAAAGGTTCTCAATGTGTTCTATTCTTGAAAGCATAACCTTTTTATCCTTTAAAGTTAATCCCCAATGTTCTATTTCACTATCTATATTTCTCTCAATAATGTTGAGACCAGATTGATAAACATCATAATCTTTTTCATAGATCACAGCACTTAAACCTTTATTTATAACTGTTTGAACAAGACCAGGTCCAAGATTTCTTATTCCGTAAAAACCAATTTTTGTTATCTTAACCATCATTTCTCCTTAAAAAAAACTCTCTTTTCATAAACAAAAGATTTCTTAGAATCTGAAGCATGAACAGAGTTCCTTCTAAAAGTCTCTCCGAAAAGATGCCTTATGGTTCCCTCTTTTGCTTCTTTTGGATCAGTAGCACCAACAATTTCCCTTAAATGGTTTATAGCGTTCTTTCTTTCAAGTATAACTCCAACAGTTAAACCTGAGCACATGTAATCTACAAGATCTTTGAAAAAATCTTTTTTTCTATGCACAGCATAGAACTCTTTTGCTAAACTTTTTGACATCTTCTGGGATTTTATTTTTACTATCTTAAAACCTTCATCCTCAACTATCGAAAGTATTTTTCCCACAAGGTTTCTTTTTGTGGCATCAGGTTTTATCAACATAAGGGTTCTTTCCAGATTACCCCCTTTTGATAAGTGTTCCCGACTCTCCATTTACAACATCTTTCCCAAGCTCAACTGAACCTATCAAAGCCCTTTTACCTGTATTCTCTACAAATCTTATCATCGCTTCGATTTTTGGTCCCATAGAACCTGCTGGGAATTGTCCCTCTATAAAATATTTTCTCGCTTCTGAAACCGTCAACTCTTTCAACTCTATTTCGTTAGCTTTTCTGAAATTTATACAAACCCTTTTAACAGCTGTTAGAATGTAGAATTCATCCGCACCGATCTCCTCAGCAAGAAGTGCAGAAGCTTTGTCTTTATCTATAACAGCATCAAGTCCTTCAAGGTTACCTTTACTATCATAATAAACAGGTATACCTCCACCACCTGCTGCAATAACTATATAACCGTTTTCAAGCAATGTTTTTATAACATCCTTCTCAACTATTCCTTTAGGCTCAGGTGATGGAACAACCCTTCTGTAACCTCTTCCAACATCATGTTTGACAACCCATCCTTTTTTCAAAAGGTTAGGGACATCTTCCTCTTTGTAGAATTTACCAACAAATTTTGATGGATTTTTAATTGATGGATCATTCTGATCAACAAGAACCTGTGTTATAACAACAGCCACCTGTTTTTGGATGCCCTCTCTTTTCAACCTGTTCATCAAGGATTGTGAAATCATATAACCAATTGATCCTTGAGTTTCAGCATCTATTACACCAAGTGGGAGTGTTGGGACTTCACCTTCAGCCATCTCATTTTTCAAAAGTTCAAAACCTGCCTGTGGCCCATTACCATGTGTTATAACTACAGAAAAATCTTGACGGAGTAGCTGGACTACTCCGTCAAGAGACATTCTTGTATTAGCGAATTGCTCAGTAATAGTCCCCTTCTGTCCATCCTGTATCAAAGCGTTTCCACCAAGAGCAACTACAGCTATCTTTGCCATAATATTTTACTTTTTAATCTTTTTCACAAAATTTTTCAAAACATCTTCAAGATTCGGTCTTCCTATTTCCTGAAGATCATAACCAACTCTTACTGATGGTTTGTTTATTTTCACAAGTCTACCAAGATTTATAGGTGTAGCAATAACTATTGTATCACATGGTATCTTGTTTATTGTTTTTTCAAGGTCTGAGATCTGTTTTTTAGAATAACCCATAGCTGGAAGGATAGGTCCCGCTTCAGAATATTTTTCGTATGTTTCTTTTATTTCACCGACAGCGTATGGATGTGGATCTATTATCTCTTTTGCTCCAAACCTTTTTGCTGCAACTACTCCAGCACCATATTTCATTTCACCATGTGTGAGTGTTGGTCCATCCTCAACTACAGCTACTCTTTTTCCCTTTATTAGTTCTGGCTTTTCAACTGAGACAGGTGATGCTGCCTCTATAACTGTCGCTTTTGGATTTACCTTTGCAATACTTTCTCTAACTATCTCGACATTTTCAGGTTTCGCTGAATCTATTTTGTTTATAACTATTACATCTGCAAGTCTAATGTTTACACAACCAGGATAGTATGTTAACTCATGTCCCGGTCTATGTGGATCGGCAACAGTTATAACAAGATCAGGTTTATAGAATGGGAAATCATTGTTTCCACCATCCCAAAGAATTATATCAGCTTCCTTTTCAGCCTGTCTTATTATATCCTCATAATCAACACCAGCATAAACAACTGTTCCATTGTTTATATGTGGTTCATACTCTTCCATCTCTTCTATTGTACAGTTATGTTTTTTAAGATCTTGAATTGAAGCAAACCTCTGAACTCTCTGCTTTTCAAGATCTCCATAAGGCATAGGATGCCTTATAGCAACGAGTTTATAACCCATTCCTCTAAGAATTGAGGAGACTGCTCTTGTGGTCTGTGATTTTCCAGAACCTGTTCTTACAGCAACTATAGATACAACTGGTTTTGTTGATTTTATATATGTTTGTTCTGGACCAAGAAGCATATAACTAGCACCTGCAGCCATAGCCTCTGCACCTTTTGACATAACATACTGATTTGAAACATCAGAATAAGAGAAAACAACAAGATCAACCTTCTTCTCTTTTATTATTTTTGCCATATCCTTTTCATCATAGATTGGAATACCTTTTTTATAAAGTTTTCCAGCAAGTGATGGTGGATAAAGTCTTCCCTCTATATCGGGAATCTGTGTTGCGGTGAAACCAACAACCTCATATTCTTCATTATTTCTAAAATAAACATTAAAATTATGGAAATCTCTCCCTGCAGCACCTAAAATCAAAACTCTCTTTTTCATAACTAAACCTCCTACGAATTAACTCTATTTTTTAATTATAATAAAAAAATAAGTTAACATAATAAAATATTGTTGTCAATAGGTAACATTCCTATTATTTTTTTATTATCAGGTTTAAAAATGGAAAAAAGAATCCTTCACTGATTTTTGGGTATATTTTTTTTAGAATATCAAAGTATTTATGCTCAACTGAAAATGGAACCAAAAATTGTTTCAAATATGAAACTACATTGATTTTTTCCACTTTACTGTTTAGGGCTATTTCAAACTCATGAAAACTCACCCCCCTTCCCCTTCTTAAAAAATGAATGAATTTCTCATCTGAAAATTCTTTGTATAGTTCTTTGAAATTACTCCTTTGGCTGAATTTAGAATAATCGAACGCCAACCTATCAGGTAGCCAATTGAAAAATGGTAACAAAGAGGTATGTTCATCAAGATACCATAATCTGTTTGGAGTTTCAACGATAATCAAGAATGAATTATCTGAAAGTATTGAGAAATATTTTTTTAAAGATTCTATCCTTTCTTCATACAGCATATGCTCCAAAGATGCGTAAAAAATTATCGCATCAAATCTTCTATCTTTAACTTGTTCAAAAATTTCTAAACAGTTGCCAACTAAAAAATCAGCTTTAAGTCCATAAATTTTCATTCTCTCTTTTGCTATATTTATACTGCTCTCATCTATATCTATACCTGTAACAAAAGCTCCCTGTTCTGCTAAAGCAACAGTTGACGAACCTGTTCCACATCCAATTTCAAGAATGTTTGAGTTTTTAAGTTTAACAGTTTTATCTATCCAAGGTATATAATTATATCTATTTCCATGAAGCCTTAGATAAAGTTGTGTTTTTAAATCCTTTTCAAAAGTTTTTTCAGAAAATTTATCTTTTTCTCTCCAACCTTTAAAAAATTCTTCTTCAAGAAGTGTTTTAAATTTTTCCAATTTTTCTTCATCAACATTTATAAAATTCTTTTTCAGTTTTTTGGGAAGAGTTTCTTTTTTAATTTTTTTATAAATCTTGTTCAGCAATTTTTTCATAAAAAACCATATTAGTTTTAAAAATAATTATTTATCTCTAAGTCAACTAAGTCAATACTTTTTTCGATAACAACATATGGTCCGTTGGATTTTTTTTTGACAGTTTAATATTTAGTTTAAATTTTTTATTTTAAACTATATTAAAGATCATTGAAAGCTTCCCTTACCTCTATCAGAGTGTTCATCATGTAAGCGATTCAATTTTTTCAATCATTTCAAATGACATTCCTCATCAGTAATTTCTTTCTCTGTTGCAAACCGATTGGTTATTACACTTTGTTTTTTATCATCGCGTCATCTTGCATTGTTTTCATGCTTCTTAGGTGTGGCAATCTTTTTATCAGTTCTCATATTTTAATTTTTACTTCTATGCTCTCCTTTGTTTATCAATAAAGGGAATTACCATCAGGAATTTTTCTCTCACCCACACCTCACCCAAAAATGTCACACTGTCAAGCACCGTCCCCACAAATTTTTCTTCAAGCACCGTCCCCACAAATTTTTCTTGAACTAAAAAGTTTTATCTTTATACTTTTTTAATATGTATGAAATTTTAAAAATCTACGCTTTTTTTGTAAGAAAATTTATAAATAGAAAAAAGAACATCAAAAAAATGTATCCACATTTAAAAAGGGGATATGAAGAGTATTTGAAATTAAAAGATAAAGAAATAATAGAAATAGAAAATAGAAAATTTAAAATAATAAAGGTAAAGACAAAAATATTTCAGAATGGAGAGGATCTTATAGGGTACATTTATGAAAATTTAAGAGAGATTTTGAAAGATAAAGATATTCTAACTGTTGCTGAATCGATAATAGGTATATCTCAGAACAGAGCGTATAGAGTAGATGAGATAAAACCTTCAAAATGGGCTTACTTTTTATACCCTTGGGTATCAAATGTTGATTATGGAACTGGACTTGGAATGGCTGAAACTATGGAATGTGCTATAAGAGAGGTTGGTTTGAAAAGAATTTTAAAAGCTACCCTTTTTGGCTTTTTGGATAGAGTTAGAAAAAAGAGCGGTTCATTCTATGCGGTAGCAGGGAAAGAGGTTAAGAGTATAGATTTTAAGAAAAACCATCCAATACCTTTTAAAGGTTCAAACAACTACATCGTTCTTTCACCTAAAGATCCAGATATTTTTGCAAAAAGAGTTTACAAAAGATTTTCCAAAAATATTTTTGTTTCAGTTGTAGATGCTAACAATGTATCGGTAGATCTACTAGCACTTTATCCTGAGGATAAAAAAATAGAAAAAATAATAAGTTATGTTATGAAAGGAAATCCAGCCGGACAGGATGATGAAAAAACACCTATCATTATTATCAGAGAAATTTAAATCAAATTTTTTTAAGTCAATATTTTCAACTTCCATACTTATAGGTATATCGAGATTTTCAGGTTTCTTGAGGGAGGTTGTCTACTCAGCATACCTTGGGACATCAAGAATAATGGATGGATTTTTAGTCGCTTTTCTGATTCCCAACTTTTTCAGAAGGATATTGGGAGAAAGAGCTGCTGAATCTGTTTTTTTACCAATGTACATAAGGGAAAGAGAAAAAAGTGAAAAAGATGCCAACGATTATATGTCGATTCTTTTCACAACAGTATCAATTATTTTGATTTTTGGAATAATAGTTCTTTATTTATTTTCTCCCTTCATACTAAAAATCCTTGCTCCAGGTTTTGACAAAGAAACTTTTAACATATCTTTGAAGATAACCTACATTATTCTTCCTTACATGTTTTTCATAGGAATATACAGTTTTTTAGGTTCTCTCCTTGAATCTTATAAAAAATTTTCTCTCTACAACATCTCTCCACTTCTCTTCAATACTGTAATGGTTGTAGCTATTCCACTCTTTTATAAAAGAAGCCCAATTCTGACTATTTCATTTTCAGTTCTTGTCGGAGTGATAGCACAAACTGCTATACTTTTTTTGGGTTTAAAAACTTTACCTATTAAATACAGGTTCAAAATTTCTTTCAAAGATGAAAGGATCATAAGAACATTCCATCTTCTTCTTCCAATAATTGTTGCAAGTTTTATAGAGAAAAGTGCAATATATGTTGACAGGATAATGGGGTCCATTCTTGGTATAGGGGCAATATCTGCACTCCATTTTTCCTTTCTTTTGACTGATCTTCCTTTTGCAGTTTTTTCGATAGCGATTTCAAAAGTCATACATCCTTACATTTCAGAGAAAGAGGTCTACTCTTCAAAAAACAATTTTAAAAACTACATCAATAGAGGTATAATCCTAAATTTGATAATCCTTCTACCAATCACCCTATTTTTCATAATATTTGCAAAAAGTATAATTAGAATTGTTTACTTAAGAGGCGAATTCAACATACAATCTTTAAATATGACTTACCTTCCATTCATTTACTACACGTTAGGATTGATACCTATGGGACTTATACAGATTTTCTCAAAAGGTTTTTATTCACTTCTTAACACAAAAACCCCCTTATATGTTTCAGGTTTTGCTATGATCATTAACATACTTTTGAATATAATACTTGTTCCAAAGTTCAATATCGCGGGAATAGCTTTTGCAACTTCCCTCTCATATTGGATACACTCAGTATACCTTTACTTTAAATTAAAAAAGAGCATGGAAAGATTATGAGAATATCAAATGGAATAGATATCATTGAGATAGAAAGGATTAGAAAGAAGTTTGAAAAAGATCTTAAATTCAAAAAAAAGATATTTACTGAAAAAGAGTTGAAACAGGTTGAGGGTCTTGAGATAGAATACATAGTTCTTGCTGGAAAATGGGCTTCAAAAGAGGCATTTTCAAAGGCACTTGGAACTGGTATAGGTAAAGAGTTGGATTGGCTGGATATCCAGATAAGTAACGATATTACAGGTAAACCACATATTGAAGTTTCTAAGGATATTTTAGAAAAATATGGGATAGATGAGATCTCTTTATCAATATCTCATATTAAAGATTACGCTGTTGCTTCAGTTGTCATTCTTTTCAATTAAAACGGCTATGCTTCTTTTCAAACCTTTTATAGAAGTGTTATCATCTTTCTCGATTTTTGAAATTTTTTCAAGATATTCTTTGTTCATTTTTATCAAATATTTGAATTTTTTATTGGATATCAGTTTGTAGATCGTTATATACTCTTCATAATTTTTTAGTTCTCCAACATTCTGTATATACCTTAACGTTGAGGAGAACTCTGAAAGATAGTTTGATATCGCCTGTCTCACTATCCTTTCGTTTTCACTATCGATTTTTTTTACAAAATACTCAACCCTATCAAATTTATGTTTCCTCATTGCTTCAACTATCTCAACCTTCAATCTGTAACTCCCTTTATCAAAATTGTCAATTAGGAAGGTAAGATCAACCGTTGTGTCGAGTTCACCTATTGCATAGACAACAAGTTCCTTAATTTTGTAATCAGGATTTCTTAAACTCTCTTTCAAAACATTAAAAGAAGGATTATACTTCATCTGTGAAAGAGCATAAATGATATTCTTCTTTGTTTTTTTATCTTCAATCTTTTGTAGTTTTTGAACGATTTTATCTTTCAAACTGTCTGAACAATTTTTGAAAAAGAAATTTATAGCTTCAAGTTCAAGGCCATTATCGGTTGAGATTTTTTTATCAAGTATAAACCTTGCAGATTCATTTTCCCTTTCAAGTAGAATTCTTCTTGCTTTTTGAACTTTATAAAAGTTATCCCTAACTGCCCACTCTGAAGATATTTCAAAAATTTTTTCTATCGGATAATCATTTCTCACTATAAAAGTATCAGGTTCCTTTTTCTCTTCAACGAATCCAACATCAATTCCAAAGCCATAGTATCTGTTTATCCAACTTATAGAATCTCTGCTTCCACTTTTTGAATAAAAATCATTCCCTTCACAATCTATGAAAAGTCCAATTCCTGAAAATCCTCTCGCTTCGTTGACATCTCCATTAGCAAGTTTCTCTCTTGTAAAGTATGAATCGTTACCCTTTTTATCGAGAAGTATCCCAACCGAATTGTTTAGCCCAACTCCCTGTCCACCTGAAACAGTGTAATTGTCATCACCTTTTTGATCTATCAAAAGGCCATAAGCAAAATCGTGACCTTCTCCCTGAGATGGGCCAAACCTTGAGAAATATGAGTCGTCACCACTGTAATCGAAAAGGCCACCCGTTGAAAGATGTATCCCGGAACCTTGAGCATACTGTGCTGATGTGTAATAATCGTTCCCGGAAAAATCGAAAAGTAATCCTATACTATGCCAGTAACTTCCCCCCTGTCCAAAAACTGATGAAAAATAGTTATCGTTTCCTTTGTAGTCGGCAAGTATGCCAATGCCACCACAAGTTCTTGGTCTAAGTCCAAAACCGAATCCCTGACTCATCGAAAGGTAATCATTTTCAAGTAACGGAGTATGTTTAAAGAAAGTTCCAGATGTATAATTATCATCTCCTGATGAATCAACAAGTATTCCACATCCTTTAACGAATCCAAAGCCTTGTGAAAATGCTGAAGAGTGGTATATATCGTTGCCTGATAGATCTATCAACTCTCCCCTTCCATAATAAGCAGCTCCTTGGGAAAAGAATCCTGATCTGTAATAATCGTTTCCAGAAATGTCATAAAGTTGTGAGTAACCTATAAATGCGGCACCGAGAGAGAAGTTGGATGTTATATAAATGTCGTTCCCTGAAAGATCATAGAGAAAAGTAACCCCATTTATAGAACCAAATGAAACTTTAAAACTATCGGTTGAGATATACTGATCGTTACCATCAAAATCTATTATGAATTTAACTCTATTGGTATAAGGGTATATAACTCCACAACTGTTAACATATTTATCATCGCCACCAAGATCTATAATAAAATCGTACTCATCATAGTAGTTGTTTGAATAAATATCACCGACGAAAAGTCTTCCATTTGAAAGAAATGTATCAACTGGATAAAAAATCCCTTTTATAAAAAATTCTGTGATCTTTGCTTTAAACTGATCGGTTAAAATTTTGATCCTATCAAAATCTGGATCAACAAAATAAGAGTAAGTGATAAGTGAATCAACTTTCAAAGAGTTTGTATCAATATTTAATCCAAAAGATTGCTCTATTCTACCTTTGTAAATATATGATAAGGATTCTTCGAAAAAAAGAAGAGGTATGAGTTGTAATATATCTTTACTCTTATCAACATTTATCTTTATCTTCTCCCTTAAAATTTCGTTTACATCTTTGGTATAAGCATCTATTAGGTCAAAGGGGTTTGTAAAATTTTCATAAAGATTCTTTTTATCTTTTAAAAATTTCAATTCAACTATTGAATCTAAATAGAATTCCCTTTTTTGAACAAGCAAAAGTGGTGAATTCAAAAGTGTATCCGCAAGTTTGAAAAGAAAAGAATCGTTTGAAGAAAAATCTTTTTTAAAGTTTAGATCCTTTTCTATCAAACCAAAATTTTTCATCTTTTCGTCAATGATTTCATAATCATCCAAAGAAACATTTCCAAAAATTGAAAAACAAAATAAAATAATGATAAGAAGGCGGATCAAATTTCTAAAAAACATAAAATTCTTCCTTTTTCAAAAGTGAATAAAACTTTATCTTTCATTATCCTGTTACTAACACCTATGGGCAAATCGAAACGAAGATTTCCATTCCTGTATTCATACTCAAGTCCTTTTGAGATTATCCTTTCACTCTTTAAAGTTAGTGAAAAGAAAGAAACTCTTTTATCTTTCATATCCAAAAATTCGTAGATCGTTAAAGGTTTTAAAATGAATATCTCTTCTTTTGAAGTTAAAAGATGGATATTATACCTTTCATATTTTTTTAAAAGCATCAGAGAAGTAAAGAAATGATCTTTCCTTGAACCAGATATCCCTGTTATAAAAATATTTTTATAACCATTTTTAATAGAATAGGAAATTGCAAGTTCTATATCGGTAAAATCTTTTTTTTTCGGAAATTTTATCTTTTTTATTTTTTTAGGTATATCTTTCTTTTTAATAGAATCAAAATCACCTATAACACATAAAGTTTTTACACCTTCTGGAATATTGTTGAAACCACCATCCGCAGCTACTATATTTTCAAAATTTTTTATAGTCTTTTCAGAACAGATATCATCGCCGTTACCAACTATCAAAACCTCTTTCTCTTCGTTCATACTTTTAATATATAACTCTTCTTTTTTATGTCAATATTTTTAAAAAAAGGGGGTCTTCCAAAAACCCCCTTTTTTGAAAGTTTAAAAAAACTATTTACCTATGTATAAGAATTTTCCCTTCGCTAAATTCTTTTTAGACTCTATTTTGAAAAAGTAAACACCACCAGAGATCTTCTCCTTTCCAAGATCCAAACTAATCCTTTCTATATTTGGACCGTAATCCATACTTTTTATAACCCTTCCATTGTTATCATAAATTTTTAATGTTACTCTTTCTTTAAGATTTTCGAAAAATGAAATTGAAAATATTCCTGAAGTTATAGTTGAAACATTTTTCACAAAATGAATATTTTTACCATCCTCCGAAACCTCTTCAATTCCTGTAAGTTCGGATGCTTTGAAAAGATTGTGAAGAAGTGGTAAGTAATCACCAGCAAGACTGTATCCAATGTTCCAGTCGGCAGGAACCATATTTAATCCAATAACACCTCCCATAGGTTTTGGAAGGTTTCTATAACCTAAAAGCCATTCACCATCATCCCACCTTGCAACAGAATCAGCACCATTAACCAAAATAAGGGAGTCCCTGTAATCATCGCTAAGAGTGTTAACATCTTGCATGAATGGATGTGTAACAAGATATGTCCCAAGATTTGCAGTAGAAAAATGGTTCCCTCCATTAATAGATTTAAATGGATTTATAAGTGTATCCATTATACCACCACGGAGATCATTGCCAGAAGTATACCAACAAAAAGTTCCTGTTATAACCCATTTACCTTCATTAACAAATTGTAGCAAGGTATCTCCAAGGCTATCAGGTTCAAGATAACTATAATTTGGATAAGTAAACACAATATCGTATATAGACAAGTCTTCTCTGTTTGGAAGAAAAAGTACAGCATTTAAGTAATCTATATTTCCAAAATCTGGATATTCTTCTAACTGTTTTATTATATTTGGAGAATTATCATCAGCAACAGCCCAAAGTATATTTGGACTATTTCCATATATCCAGTACATATCTATATTTTCAACAATGTTTGAATATCCTTTATCATAACTATACTCTATCGGCATCGTTGTTGCTATAAGTCCTCCTTTTTCTATTCTCTTTATGAAAAGAATTGTATCAATACCATCTGATGAAAGAATTACAGGGTAAGAATTTTCAGGTAAGTTTATAAAACCACCATGTGAAGAATAACCCCAGTTGGATAGTGTTGAAACATTTTCCGATGAAAATTCATTTAAAAATGGGTGCCACTCTTTTAAAATTGAAACAGAGTCTTTAAAATCAAGACTCATAGTAAAACCAAAAGGCATTTCAACACCACTCCAATCAAGAGAACTAAAAGTTGCACCATTTATTTGCAAAATTCCACCATTTCTAACCCAACCTTCATACCTTGATTTATCCGAAGATAAAGCCTCATAAAAGCTTCTTTCCTGCTGGGATGCGAATATGCACTTTTGGAATTTTGTTAAGTCAATAAGAGGAATTTCACTCTCATTAAAATGGTGAAAAGCTATTCTTTGTTTGTAAAGAATATCTTCATTCGATGTTGTACCCCATGGAGCGTAGTTTTCAAAGTATGCTACTCTTGTTTTTGCATATCCAACATCAAATCTGTATGCAAAAGAATCCAGATAAGTTGTAACCCAAATATCATTACCATCAAAAGCAACCCCTTCCCCAATACTTGCAGGATCAGGATATGGGAAACTATCAATTTTTGTTGGCGGATCAACACTTATATCGAGTTTATAAATTTGCTCATTTACATCATCTGAAACCCAAAGAGTTGAATCTATATCACAAAATGCTATATCCATAGGCCATCCAATAATTGTTGCAATATGCAAAGTATCGATAACATTTATAAAAGTATCTGTAACAAAAATAAAACCATTATAACTACTTCCCCCAGTTGATGCTATATAGAGTTTTTCCCCATCACTTGTTACTCCTCTTGTATCAATTGAACCAGGTGAAGAGTAAGTAGCAACAGGTGTGGAATTTTTATTTATTTTCTCTATGGTACCATTAGAATAGTTTGAAATGTAAAGATTATCACCTACTATTCCTATCCCAAAAATATTTCCGTTGTTGGGCATAGGGCATGAATCTAAAATACCATAAAGATAATCGATCCTATAAACACGGGCTGGGGTTACACTTTTATTGTTTGCAAGATAAAAGTATCTGCCATCGAATTCAAAGCCAAGTGAATTTGTCCTCCCATAGTTTAAAGTATCTATTGAATTACTATCCAAAGTTAAAGATTTAAAATCTCCAACTTTTCCTTCATAACCACCAGAAAAAGAAAAAAGAAAAAAAGAAAAAAAAGTGATTAAAAATAATAAAGAGATTTTTTTCATCTGCCCTCCTTTTTGTTTTTTTATTATACGCCTAAAATTTCCCATTTCAATAGAAAATCAAATAAATTCAATTATTGTCACTCCATCCCCTCCTTCCTCTATAGGAGCTGGGTAGAAACCTTTAACGAATTTTATTCCTTTCAAAAATCCTCGTATTTTATCCTTCAGAATTCCCTTTCCATGTCCATGTATAACTCTTACCCTCTTAATTCCAGAAGCTGATGCTTTTAAAATGTAATTTTCAAGTTCCTCCAATGCCTCATCAGAAAATTTCCCTCTAAGATCTATCTCTTCTTTTATTTCTTCACCAAGATGGTATCTCTTCTCAACACCATTCTTTTTTTCAACAATGTTTACTATATTGGAAAAATTGGTCTTTAAAATAACTCCATTTATATCTATGGAAACTCTATCCCCATCAACATCTTTTACAATCCCTTCAATCTTATCTCTCAACTGAACGGTATCTCCAATCTTAATTGTCAAATTTTCTTTACTTTGAGCTTTTTCAACCTCTTTAATAACAATATTCTCATCCAAAAATTTTCTAAAATTTTTTATGATCTCTTTCTTTTGAACCCTTTCTTTACTCTCAGTTAATTCTCTTACAACTTTCTCAAACTCACTTCTTAAACTTTCTATCTTTTCGTTTATTCTCTTTCTATACTCTTTTTCCATAATATTTTTTTTATCCAAATAATCATCTAACTCTTTTTTTGTTATCTCTTCTATCTTCATCTGACTCTTTTTCAAAAGTTCCAATTTTTCTCTTTCCGATTCCAATTTTTCTATCTTCAACTGGTAATCCTTAATAAGTTGGGTATAATCCAAAAAATCTTTACCAACTGTTTTATAACTTTCCTCAATTATCTTTTCTGGGAAACCATATTTCTTTAAAAGTGAGAACATTCCTGATTGCCCAACGGTTCCATATTCGAGTTCAAAATAAGGGATATTGTTTTCAAAATCATATTTCATAGCACAACAGGAAATACTCCCATTTTTCAATGAAAAATCTTTTATCGGGTCATAATGTGTTGTAAAAACTAAAGTTGATCCCTTTTCCAAAAAAGTTTTTATCAGCGAAATGGCGAAAGATGTTCCCTCCTTAATAGATGTTCCTGTTCCAACCTCATCAAGAAGAATCAGAGAGTTTTCGTCACAATTTTCAACAATATTCTTATAGTTTAAAAGGTGAGAGGCAAAAGTGGAAATACCATTCTCTAAAGATTGGTCGTCTCCTATATCACAAAAAATCTTATCAAACAACCTTATTTTTGAAAATTCACTGGAACAAATCGGAAGACCAAGTTTAGTTAAGAGTGCTGAAACTCCAACAGTTTTAAGTACAGCAGTTTTACCACCCATGTTAGGTCCAGTTATCAAAAGTGATCTATTCTTTTCAATTTTAATGTTTACAGGTTTTGCATCTTTACCTTTAACCTTTTTTATTATAGGGTGGTAAACCCTAATAAGTTCTATTTCCTCTTCTATCTGAACGAAGTTTGCATCGTATTCGTTCATAAAAAGAAGAGTTGAATTTATAAAATCCACCTTAGAAATAAAAGTTGAAAAAATAGAAAAAATTGAAAGATCGGATAAGATAGAGTTTTTCAACTCTTCAAGGATTTTTGCTATCTCAAGTCTTTCCTCCTCTTTCAACTCGTTCAACCTGTTGTTCAAAAAAACCAGTTCCTCAGGTTCAATAAAAACTGTTCTTTTTGTATTCGAATAGGAATGAAAAACTCCTTTAACCCTGTTTTTCTCATGAACATCTACCTGTAGAACTATTCTGTTATCAACAAGAGTAATGTTAGATTCTGTAAGATACTTCTCATACTTTTTAAGTATCTTTGAAATTATTCTATCCTGAGAGGAAAGAAGTTTGTTTATATTTTTTCTTATATGTAAAAGTTTAGATGATGCTTCATCTTTTATTTTTCCATCATCATCAACTATCCTTTCTATGTTATCCTTAAATAGGTATACTTTATTTATATCAAATTGAAAATCAAAGAATGAAAAAAAATAGTTTTTATCAGTTTTGAAAAATTTTAAAGTATAATCTATTGAACTCTTTATCTCAAAAAGATCGGACTCTTGAAGATGTCCGTTTAAATCCTTTATCCTTTCAGTTATTTCATCAATTTTAGAAAAACCGGTAAAGGGAAGTTTCAAAAAAATTTTTTTATTGTAATTGGTTACAATATCTTTAAATTTCGAATACTCTTCCTTATCTTTTATATAATTGAGGTTATCGAATTTCTCTTTGGTAGAATTTAAAAGGGAATTTTTCTTAAACTCTTCCAAAATAAGAGAAAGTTCTAATTTTTCCCTTTCCCTAATATTTCCAAACATTTTTAATAATCTCAGAACTTATAAAAATTTTATAGTACTTTAAAACAAAACTCTCCTTAAAAGTTTTTAAAAAAATTTCCCCTAAATTTAAAGAAGCAAAAAAATTTAAAATAGCACCTATTAGAAGAAAAGTAACCAAACCCCAAAACAAAAAACCAAAAATCTTATCGAATATTGTTAAAGGTGTTTTTTTTAAAATTTTAACTACTATAAAAACTACCAAGACTATTAGGGAAAAAATTATTATAAGAAGGATAAGAAAAGAGAGCAATTTTATAAGATTCCCATCAATTTTTATATATCCAACTAAAAAATTTGAAAAAGGTATGTAATTTTTTAATGCGATAAAGAATGAAACTATAAAAGCGAAAATATATCCGAAAGGTTGTAAAATTCCTTTAAAAAAACCTATGATAGAACTAATGAGGATTAAAGTCGATGATACTATATCGACCATGTTCATCAATTTAATCCTTCATCATATTCGTGCGATAACTCTTCCTTAAAGCCTGTATCCTTTCCCTTTTCTTTATCTCACTTGGCTTTTCATAGAATTGATGTTTTTTAATCTCACTTAATATTCCAGCCTTTTCACATAACCTTTTGAACCTTTTCAATGCTCCATCAAAAGATTCACCTTCTCTTACTTTTACTCCTGGCATTAAAATCACCTCACTTTGGTTAATTTTTTACCGTATTATATTTAAAATTGACAAATTGTCAACAAAAATTTGGAAAATAAAAAATTTTTATCTTTTTGGTAAAATAAAAAAAGGGTATTGACAAAATCAAAAAAAATTATACAATATTTTTAGAATGAAAAAAATTATAAATTTATTTTTAATCTTTTTTCATTTTTCCTCTTTAATTGTTTTCGGGAAGGGCTTGGGGAAGATAGAATCTATAGAGGGATTTTACGCTTATAAATCGGGTTGTTTTTTTTCACATTCTTCTTCCCCAAAAAATTTCCTCAATTTCAAAAAGAATGAAGGATTTTTGGTAGTTAACGTTTTCTCCCAGGAAGATGATTCCGAATTGGATGCTTTGATTTTAATCGGTAAAGAAAAATTTTTTATTGAAGACGGGAACAAAAAGATTAAATTGAAAGAGGGAAGATACAAAATAAAATTGTTATCTGATGATATGGAACCTTACGAAGATAGTGTAAAAATTTCTAAGGATTCAAATACAGTCAAAATTTTTCAATTGAAACCTATTGGAAAAAAGGTAGAGTTAAAAGGAAAAATTTTAGATTTTGAGAATTCAAAACCTCTTTCTTTTTATTTCGATGCAACAAATCGTAAAAACTATTATGAATGCGATTATGATTCTTTAAAAGGGATATTCAGGATAACAGGTTTTGTAGGTCTCTGTACCTTACATATTTATCCTCATCGGGGTTATTTACCTTTAGTAAGAGAGATAAACTTGACTGAAGATTGTGACACTTTTCCAAATATTTATATATTGAAAGATAACGGAACCATTACAAAAAATTTGAATTCACTAAAATTTAAAAATAACAGTTCCATTATAGAGAAAAGTTCTTTTGAAGAATTGGATAGAGTGGTTCAAATTTTAAAAGATTATCCATCTTTAAAAATAAAGATCCATTCTTTTACAGATGATTCCGGAAAAGCTACTGAAAACTTAAAACTTTCAGAAAAAAGGTGCGAGACGGTTAGGGAATATTTTTTGGAGAAAGGTATTGAAGAGGAGAGAATATCTATTAAAGGTTTTGGAGAGACGATGAACCTTTTCGACAACGAAACGAAAGAGAACAGGTTAAAGAATAGAAGAACTGAGATAACTTTTTACTGATAGTAAAATCTCCAAAAACCTTTAATATTATTCTCTTTACAAAAACTCCAAAAATATTAAACAGAATATGATAACTCTAAATTTCGATGTGAAATTTTCAAAAAAATTACAAATATCTATATCGGACAATCTTATTATTTTGTATCTATTTTTGATTTTCTAAAAATAAATCTTTCAATTTCTCTCTATACATTTCAACAGAATCAAATTTTGAATATTTTGAATCGATATCAATTTTTTGCCAATCCTTAAAAACCCTTTCAATAACGGATTTTAAGTCCAAGTGGTTTCTATTTTCAAAAATATAAAGTTTTTGATAACCTTTAAGTAATTCCTTTGCTGCAGTCAAATTTGAAGATATTATAACTTTACCACATTTTGCACCCTCAAAGATAACTCTTCCTGAAGTTTCCGGCCAGATCGATGGAAAAACGAGAACATCGAAACTTTTTAAAACCTCGTTTATTTTTTCACTTCTGAATTTCCCCTTCACAATTATTCTTCTATCCTTATTTTTTATCCTAACATCTCCATAGAGAAGTAACTTTATGTTTTTGTTTTCTAGAAGTTTAAAAGCTTTCAAAAGTGTTTGAAGTCCTTTATGGAAAGAGGAATGACCTATAAAAGCAAATATCGGATATTTCTCCTTTCCCCTTTTTAAGCATACAAGTTCTTTTTGAAAATTATTTATAATCACACTTTTCCCTTTAAGTTTTAAAAATCTATCAGTTATCTCATAAGATTTTTTTGAAGGATAAATTATTTTATCAATGGATGTAAAAATTTCATCGAAAAAATTTTTTCTATCTCTATAATATCTTAACCTTTTTAAAATAAGTGAAAGAAATGGAAACAAAAGATCCCTTATCTGCCTTGTAATAGGAATAAAAGGGTATTTATCCAAATAACAGTAGATACAGTTTTTACCGTATGGCCCTGAGCATAACATATTCCTATTATTTATAAGAACAACCCTTTCACATATAGAATAATAATCATGTGAAATGTATCCAATCTTAACATCCTTTTTTTTCATCTCACTTAAAATTTCTGGAGTCATAAATTTTAAAGAATGGAGTAAAAAAATATCAAATTTTTCATTATCAACTTTTTCAAAAAAATCTTGAATATCCAAAAAGTTTCCTTTTAAAAGAACCTTTTTTATTCTCCGTTCCTCAAAATCCACTTTTGGAGTTAAAATGGTTTCATCTTCAAGAGCCAGTTCTTTAACAAAACATGATGAACCACCATCATCTTTAAAATGATCTATATAATGTAAAATCCTCATAAAAGATTCTCCAGTATTTTATCCAACTGTTTGTTAAACCTATTTTTATCAAATGGCCCTTCACTGTAACCATTAACCATTTTGCTTCCTTTCAAAGCTATACTTCTCGCATTTTCAGATAATTTTTTCTTAAGTTCCTGGTTAAGATAAAGTTGTTTTAGGTAATTGTATGTTAAAAGATAATCACCAAATGGAACAAGAAACCCATTTAAGCCATTCTTCACTATATAAGTTGATCCCCAGCAGTAGGAGTTTATAGTTGGGACACCATAAGAGTGAGCCTCAACACTTACGATTCCAAAAGATTCAGCAATTGAAGGCAAAATAAAAAGATCCGTTTTCAAAAAGAGTTGCTCTTTTTCCTCCTCGGTAACATAAGGATAGTATTCAATAAAATCCTCCTCCTTAATCATTTTCAGATATTTTTTATCAATTCTGCCAACTATAGTAAACTTTATATTATTGAACTCTCTGTATAAAAGTTTTATAGCTTTTATACTGGTTTGTATACCTTTTTCATAATTCTGTGTTCCAATAGTTAGAATGTTGAAAAAACCATTTCCACCTTTTGTAGTTTTTTGGGGAATATCAATATAAGAATTCAGGTAAAAAACCTTTTTTACTATCTTTTTTAGATAAGATTCTTCGTTAGAATTTAAACATATAAGAGTATCTGCCATTTCGTATAAACTTTTGTAATAGGGATGAAAAAATTCGTAAGAGAACCTTTCAGTTTGTGGCAGGGTGGAGTGTATTTGTGGGATGAAAATAGATTTTTTTTTATATTTTTTAGAATAGTAGAGTGCAGGGTAAATCACCGATGTAAAAGGAAGGAAACCTGTAATAACTATATCATATTTTAAAATGTTTTTTTTCAGATTGAAAATAAGAGATGGAGAAACTATTTTAAAATTTAAAGAATAGTACTTAAAAATTCCATAATATTCAAAAAATTTAAAAATCCTATTTTTGTATTTGAAATCAACAAGAGAAAACCTTTTTATTACAGAACCTTTTATGTTCTCTTCCCTTTTTAAACTCAAATCGTTAAACCTGTAGGAATCATCTGAAACTCTCAAAGTGAAAACATCAACTTCAAAACCTCTCTCTTTTAGATTATCAAAAATCATCTTTGAGAATTTTTCTGAACCGGACAGTACTGGGTAAAATCTGTTAAAAACCAGTAAAACTTTTTTACCCATCTTTCCTTCCAATATAGGTAACTTTCACTTTTTCTTCTGTTTTGATTTTAAGATCTATTTTTCCTTTTGATACTTTAAAGTAGAAAGGTGATTTTTTTGAAACCATTTCGTAGCCGTTGTAATAAATGTAAACTTGCTTATTTTCAGGATAATATATAAGAACATATTCACAATCTTCCTTGCTTTCCAAAAAGATCTCACCTTCAAAGAATACGTATCTACCAACAGGAAAATTTTTATCTAAAAAAGAAAAACCCCTTCCAATATAAAAATCATCTATTCCAAAAGTTATTGAGCTTTTTAAAGAAGGTATCTGTTCAAAAGTAGAAACTACATTTACCCTTTCATCAAAAATTTCTTCAGTTTGAAAAGGTTTATAACTTTTTTCAAGAAAATGTTCAATACTTTTTGCTTTTATGATAAATTTCCTTTTAAACCTAAAAAATAAAATCTTAGGCAAAAGTAAAAATAAAGAAACAAAAATTTTTATATGTAAAAGGAGCCTTTTTAAAAATCTTGTTTTTAGAAAGTATATTTTTACTTTTAAAAGATATGGGAAGGAAAGAAATTTTAGAAGGAAAAGGTACTGATTTTTAAGTATTAAAAAATCTTTCTTTTTTGAAAAGTTTTTGAAACTACCAGAATACTCATGGTAACAAACAGCATCTTTTACAAAAGATATTTTATAATCAGTTTCAGTTAGAATTCTTGCTGAAAGATCAGCATCCTCATAGAATGAAGAATAGGAGAAATCGAAAAGTGCAACCTTTTCTAAAACCTCACTTTTTATTCCAAAACACCCCCCAGAAAAAAAAATATTTGAATCGCAGTTAAATTCAACATTATCACTTAAACCGTAATCCCTGTTTTTTGAAAAACCTGCGAGGTTAAGTATAAGACCTGTTGAGTTAATGACATCCTTTTTTCTGTTGAATTTTATAAGTGGCATTGCTGCACCAACATCTTCTTTATTAAAAACAGGATCAAGTTTTTCCAAAAAATCTTTTTCCAGGATTATATCGTTGTTCATAACTAAAAGGATATCAGCATCAGCGTAAAAAAAATATTTAAGCCCAAAATTATGGGAAACATATCCAAAATTTCTATTAACTCTTGTTATCTTAACAGCGGGAAACCTCTTATGAACATCTTCAACAGAGGAATCGGTTGAGCTGTTGTCTATTAGATGAACTATATAATTTTTGTATGTCTGTTTAAAAACAGAATCAATAGATTCAAAAAAAACTTCTTTAAGAAATGAACTCCCATTGTGATTGAGTATTTGAACTATATAGAGATTTTTGTTCATAAAAACTCTTTAATACATCTTTTCAAACCATCCTCAAAAGTGGGCATACTTTCTATCCCGAGACTTTCAAGTTTTTCACTTTTTAATGCACAGTTTTTTGGAATCTTTTCAATCAGTTCATCGTTCCTAACATTTATCTTTACATTCTTTTTAAGAAAATCTTTTATGAATTTTGCAATATCTATATATGAAACGAAACCTTTATTAACAAGATGCAGAACACCTGACAGGTTAACCGCCTTTCTCGATAACTCCTCTATTTTTAAGGACAGATCAAGAGCGTATGTTGGTGAAGTAGTTATGTTGTATAAAGAGACATCCCTTCCCTCAAGTATCTTTTTTATCGTGAACCCTATCACATTATGACCAGGTGTAAAATTTAGATATCCAAAAATCTCATCGGTTCTTATTATCAAAGAATCTGGATTGTTTTCGAGTATCAAAATTTCACCCTTGTATTTTGAAAATCCATATACCGTTTTTGGTTCAGGAAGATCACTTTCCACATACTCTGTTTTCTTTTCACCGTTGAAAACGAAACCACTTGAAAGATGTATGAATTTGCAACCAAACTCCTTCGAAATTTTTGCTATTTCCGCTGGAGCATAAGAGTTTACCTTTAATGCCTCTTCAGTATGGGTTTCACAGTAATAGATGTTAGTTAAACCTGCAGAGTTTATACAAAGTTCTATTTTTTTCTCTTTTACATATGAATAAAATTGTTCATAGTTTAAAATATTCAACTCTCTATGTGATGGTGTAAATACTCTGTTGCTCTTTTGGAAAACTTTAGATAGATAATTCCCGAGTAAACCTCCACTTCCTAAAATCAAAACGTTCATCTCCCCTCCTTTATTTTAAAAAGAATAAAAGAATATGGCAACTTACTTAAAAATCTCATAATTTCCAATTTACAGGTATCTTCACAAAACCTAAATGTTTTTTTCTGTTACCTAAAACTTCAAATGAAGAAGCAAAATCTATATGATCGTAAGGAAATCTGTTAAAAATATCATAAAAAGCAACGGAAATATAGTACCTACCAGGATTCAGATTTAAAGGTTGAAAAGAGAAAGACAACTCACCGAAATCTTTCACGTCGATATATTTCCCTTCGTAATCGTAAATGTTTGGACCGGATATAACATTTGAAAACTGATCAGTTATAGCAAAACCGAATATAGCTTTTTCAACTTTTCCATTCTTTTTGTATTTTATTCTTAAACTTATGTTTTTTCTTTCATAAGAGGAGTATTTATCATTTTCACATAATATATCCGTTATTTCTAACTCTCTGCTCCCCCTTCTTATAACATTTTTTACAGGATCATTTTCTTTTCGAGAAAGATATGTGGATACAACGTCATCAGGATCTCCAATCTTAACAATCTTTCCTTCATCAAGTAGTGCTACCCTATCTGAAAATCTCGTTATCATTCCCATATCATGAGAAACGAAAAGAATTGTAGTACCTTCACTTTTTAAATTTTCAACTTTTTCGAGACATTTTCTCTGGAAATGAGCATCTCCAACCGCAAGCACCTCATCGATTATGAGTATCTCAGGATTTGTGAATATAGCAACAGAAAAACCTAACCTGACATACATACCTGTGGAATAATCTTTAACCTTCATGTCTATAAAGTTTTCAAGTTCAGAAAAATCTATTATTTCTTCTAATATCGAATTTATATATTTTTTTGAAAACCCCATTATGGTACCATAAAGAAAAATATTTTCCTTCCCTGTGAGTTCCGGGTTGAAACCTATCCCAAGACCGAGAAATGAAGAAACATTCCCATAAACTCTAACAGTCCCATTATCAGGTTTTAATATTTTTGAAACTATGGATAATAGGGTGGTTTTACCTGAACCGTTAGCACCTATAATAGAAAAGAACTCATTCCTTGAAACATCGAAAGAAATATTTTTTAAAGCTTCAATTTTTTTCTTTTGGAAAATACCTACGTTTGGATAGTAAGTTAAAGAAACATCTTTCAAGGAAACTACAAAATTTCTGTTCATAAACTTTTTACCATCCTGTCCTCAAAGATGTTGAAGAAAAGGTATCCCAAAAGTAAGAATATTATTGAAAAGAAGAATGAATTTATTAACACAGTCGTTTCTGGAAAGGTTGAATGGAAAAGAATACTCTGAATTCCTATTATATATATTGCCAAAGGATTTAAAAGATAAATATGGATAAAATTGTAGGGGACATATTCGAAAGGATAAAATATTGGACAGAGAAAAAAGAGAGCTTGAACCAACACTTCCCAACCTGCTTTTATATCTCTGAAAAAGACATAGATAACAGAAAGTATAGTAGATAAACCGAAAAGAAAAAATGAAAAAACAATAATGTAAGGTATGAATGAAAGAAAAACTAAAGGAAAAGATTTGGTTACAACTATATACAAAATAATATATATCAGGTATTCAAAAAAAGTTATTATGAGGTTTGAGATCACAAGGGAAAAAGGTAAAATGAGTCTATCTATCTTGACTTTTAAAACCAACTCTCTGTTTCTATAAAAAAGTTGTAAAGATTGTGATGTAGTGTTGACAAAAAATCTCCATAGAGTTGTTCCAGAAAGAATAAATAAAGGATAATTTTTCATGTTGAATCTCATAAACCTGTTAAAAACTAAATATATAATAACCATTAAAAATAAAGGTTCAAAAATTATCCATAGGAAACCTAAAATTGAATTCTTGTATTTTGTTTTTAAGTCAGATTTTATCAGTTCAACTACAAGATCAAAATTTATCATAAAAGTATTTTAACAGAGATTGAATTACAGTCAAGAATATTTAGGCTTGTATTGACTATTTAACTATATTGTGTTATAAATAAACTATGATAAGAGTCGGAGTTAATGGTTGTATTGGAAAGATGGGCAGCATTATTTGTTATAAAATACTTCATGAAAATGATATAGTTTTAACCGAAGCTTTTGAAAGATCCAATTCAGAATCTATCGGAATGGATTTAGGCTTAGTTTTGGGTATTGAAGAATGGAAACTAAATATCAAAGAACTGAAAAATTCTGAAAATTATAAGATGGATATAATAGTAGATTTCTCATCTGAGGAAGGATTTTTAAACTCTCTCGAATACTCTTTTTCACATAAGATTCCTTTCATTTCCGGAACAACAGGAATTTCAGAAAAAAGTATAAAAAAAATGAAAGAATACTCTAAAAATATACCTATACTATACTCTTCAAACATGTCAACCGGAATCAATTCCATACTTAAAGGTTTGGAAAAAATGAAAGATATTTTGAACGATAGAAAGAGAGATATTGAGATTATAGAGTACCATCATAACAAAAAAAAGGACTCCCCAAGTGGAACAGCACTGATGATAGCTAAAAAAATATCTGAACTCACAAAAAGGAATATAAACAGGAACGGAAGTGTAACATTCCCCAGGGGTGATGAGATAAGAATACACTCTTTAAGACTTGGCGAAATATATGGTTACCATAAAATAATAATTTCAGGAAATGGTGAAACTATAGAAATTTCACACTCAGCGTTATCAAGGGAAACTTTTGCAAACGGAGTTATTGAAAGTATAAGATTTTTAATCGATAAAAAGGAAGGGCTTTACTCTATACTTGACATCGAAAGGAGATAGGATGTTCTCTCAAAATCTTAACAAACTCCCTTTATACCTATTCGATCAGATAGATAAGATGAAAAGAAGTATATCTGATCCTATAGATTTCGGTGTAGGGGATCCGGATTTACCAACACCAAAAATAATTGTTGATGAGTTGATAAAAAATGTAAAAAAACCAGAATATCATAGATACCCTCCATACGATGGTATATTGGAACTAAAGAAGGAGATATCGAAATACTTTAAAAAAAGATTTTCAGTAAATCTCGATCCTGAAAAAGAGGTTTTGGTACTCATTGGTTCAAAAGAGGGTATAGCCCATTCACTTGAAGCATTTCTAAACAAAAATGATAAAGTTTTGCTCCCTTCTATATGTTATCCTGTTTACAAGAATCAGACGATCCTTAAAGGTGGAAAACCTGTAGAGTACAGAATAAGATTCGAAAACAATTTCGTTCCAGATATTGATGAAATCGAAAAAAGAATAGATAGCAAAACTAAAATTCTATTTTTAAACTACCCAAACAATCCTACAGGTGCAAAAGTAAATAAAGAATTTTACGATATGATCTATGACCTATGTTCTAAAAAGAATATTATGGTTTTAAACGATAACGTTTATTCTGAAATAAACTACGATGATTTTCCTCCTCCATCATTTTTACAATCGGACAGGGATAAAACTCTATCATGCGAATTTCATTCATTTTCAAAGGTTTTTAACATGACAGGATGGAGAATAGGATTTATTGTAGGAAACCAGAAGATGATAGAGATGGTGAAAAAAATTAAAACTAATACGGATTCAGGGGTTTTTATACCTATACAGAAAGCAGCAGTGGTAGGTCTAAAAAATATCGAGAAGATAAAGGAAAGTAACGTTAAGGTTTTAAAAAAAAGGATGGAGATACTTTCCGAGAATTTATACTCCAAAGGTTTTGAATTTCATAAGCCTCTTTCAACTTACTACATATTCACAAAAACTTTAAATAATATGGATTCTCTATCCTTCACCAAACTTTTGCTAAAGAAAGCAGGTATAATCACAACTCCTGGGATTGGATTTGGGAAGGATGGAGATGGATTTGTTAGATTTTCTATAACTCTCAACGAAAAAGATTTTTACAGAGGTATAGAAAAAATTAAAAGAATGAAGATATAAATGTCATTGATAGTAAAAAAATTTGGCGGAACTTCTCTTGCAACATGTGATCTCATAAAACATGTTGCAAAAAAGGTAGCATCCGATATAAAGGCTGGAAACAAAGTTGTTGTTGTTGTTTCGGCAATGGGAAAAATGACAAATGAATTTATTTCTATGGCTAAATCTTTAACAACAGCACCTGATCAGAGGGAAATGGATATGCTTTTAACCGCTGGAGAAAGGATATCGATGTCATTATTTTCAATGGCTTTAAACTCTTTAGATGTTAAAGCCTACTCTTTCACAGGATCACAGGTAGGTATAATTACAACATCAACACATACTGATGCTAAAATAATAACGGTTAAGGGTGAAAGATTGCTTGAAGCATTATCAAATGGGATAACTCCAATAATAGCTGGGTTTCAAGGTGTTTCCTCAACAAAAGAGATTACAACACTTGGGAGAGGAGGGTCAGATACCACCGCTGTGGCTATAGCAGCATTTTTGAAGGCTGATCTCTGTGAAATCTATACGGATGTTGATGGAGTTTACAGGGTTGATCCAAGGATAGTTCCAGAATCAAAAATAATAGATAAAATTCCTTATGAACAGATGCTTTTAATGTCTTATCTCGGTTCGGAAGTTTTACATCCAAGATCAGTTGAGATAGCAAAAAAATACAATATTCCTATTGTCGTAAAGTCATCATTTAATGAAGGAGAAGGAACTATGGTAACCAACATAGAAAACATAGAATCCACAAAGGTAAACAGTATAAGTGCCAAAGATGACCTCGCTCTTGTCAATATGAAAATTCAGGATATGGGACTTGTAAAACTCTTAAATGAAATAAATGAAAAGGATCTTAAGATCGAACTTTTTATTACAAAAAGTGCTGAAAACATTTCACTCGTTATATCACAGGATAAGGTCAACGAACTTTTATCTTTGGTGGAAAATTTTTCAAATTCTTTAAGTATTAGTAGTGATATTTCTTTGATCTCTTTCATAGGTGAAGGAATTGCTGAAGATAAAATTATTATAAAAACTATAATCGACATTGTTTCAAAATACGATAAGGATGTTTTTGGGATTTTCACCAATAAAATTTCTTATACAATAGTTACGAAGAAAGCTTATAAAGAAAAAATCGTTAAAGAGGCAGGAAAAAAATTTGAACTTACAAAGTAAAAAGGTTAACATAGCTCTCGTTGGAGCTACAGGTCTTGTTGGAATTGAGTTTTTAAAACTTCTTGAAGAGAGGGATTTCCCATTTAACAACCTCTATCTTTTTTCGTCACAAAAAAGTGCCGGTTTGAAGTTGAAAGTAAAGGGTAAATTCTATACTGTAAAGGAGTTTAAGAGGGATCTTTTTAAAAATATAGATATAGCGTTTTTTGCTACTTCGGCTGAAGAGTCGAAAAAATACACATCTTTAATAAAAGAGTTTAAAACTATATCAATAGACAACTCATCCGCATTCAGATTGAAAAAAGATATTCCATTGGTTGTTCCAGAGATAAATTTTGAAAATGTAAAAAAAACAACAAAGTTGATAGCAAATCCAAACTGTTCAACTATACAGTTAGTTCTGGTACTCAATACTCTGCTACAGGTTGAACAGATAGAGTCTATAAATGTTTCAACATACCAGGCGATATCTGGAGCTGGTAAGGATGCTTTTAATAGATTTTTTGAACAGACAAAAGGCAAAAATAAAGAAGGTTACCCAATATTTTTCAACAACCTGATACAACATATAGGGAATTTTAAGGGAAAATGGTGTGAAGAAGAAAATAAGATAATAGATGAAACAAGAAAAATTCTTAACAAAAAAAACCTTAAAATCTCTGCAACAACAATAAGGGTACCTGTTGTGAATTCACACACAGAGGTTGTGAACCTTGAATTCAAAAATAGGATTAACATTTCAAAGATAAAAAATGCTTTAAATAAAACTCCATACCTTGTTCTTTTGGATGAAACTGACCCGGTTTCAGTTTCTGGAACAAACTTGGTTTTTATTTCAAGACTAAGAAAGGACAAGTTTAGAGATAATGTAATTCATTTTATAGTTACAGCCGATAATTTAAGGATAGGTGCTGCTCTTAACGGTATAAAAATAGGTGAAAGGATCATATATGAAAAGTAAAATATTTTTTTTTATTCTTTTTTTGTTGACTCTACATCTCTTTTCATCCTTTGAGGATGCTATAATATTATCCGAAATTAATATCGACTCTATAGATAATCCATCTTTAGGTTTGAATATAGATATACCTTTAAAGGATATAATTTTTTTGAAAGATAGTTCAAAATTCATTTCAAAAATAGGTGTCACCTTTACTTTTTTAAAAGATAACGGTAACCCGATAGTTACAAAAAGTATAGACACATCTTTTACTTTTGATACATTCCCATCATCTTTCGATACTGTGGTCTTGAAATTTAGAAATATAAATTTTATGGTTCCTGAAGAGGCGGCTAAAATATCGATAAACATTTTTGATAAGCAAACAGATCGATCTAAAAGTTTCCTTTTTAAACTCGATATTCCCAAAATACCCAAAACCGGTAATTATCTGAACAGTTTTTTTATACTTAATGGGAGGTATGGCGCATTCTTCGCAAAAGATACAATAAAGATTGAGACAAACCTTGTAAAAAGAGAAGAAAAGAATGGTAGTTTTAACGTTATGATAGTTGATCAGACAGAAAGAATAGTTTATAAAAAGAAGTTCCCATCTTACGGAATAATAGATACAATATCCATCTTCAAAGAACTTTACGGTGGTAAATACAAACTGAAAGTCGAATACATTGAAGATAACAGGATAAAAAATTTCCTAACAAAAGACATTCTTATAAAATTTTCTTTTATGAATTCAGAGAGTGAATTTCAGGATATTCTGAATGCTCTCTCATATATAGCAAAATGGGACGAATTGGATAGACTTAAAAAAGCTCCAAAAGAGAAAAGAGAAGAGGAATGGAATAGATTTTGGATAAAACAGATTTCTGAACCACTCATTACAACCAATATATCCTACTTGGAGTTCATGGAAAGATACAATTACTCAAACAAAAATTTTTCAGGATACAAAAAAGGTTACAGAACAGATTTTGGAAGAATCTATATAATGTATGGTAAACCTGATGAGATAGAGAGACATCCTTTTGATAAGGACAGTAAACCTTATGAGATCTGGTATTACTATTCGAACAATATACATTTCATCTTCGTTGATGTTAACGGTTATGGGGAATATGTTTTACAAAATTATCTTGAACAGTTGAGGTGAATATGAGGATTATTAGATTTTTGTATATTTTGCTATTTTCGGTTACCATTTTCTCGAACTATGATGTCTCTATAACTTCTTTTAGAGCAAAAGACAACATTCACCAGATTTTCTATGATATTCAATTCTACTCTAAAGATATAACATATAAAAATATTGACGGAAAGAATACTGGCATACTTCACTTCAAAGTTTTCGTAAAGAATATTGAAACATCACAGGAAATATTAGATGAATGGAATTCTAAATCTTACATATCACAGTCTGAACAACTTCATAGAGATATGTTTCTTCTTGATAGGGCTTCATTCTTACTATCCCCTGCCAAGTATGAGATCAAAAGTTTAGTCGTGGATTCCTTTTCAAAAAAAGAATTCTCAAGAGTTGATACAATAATTTTAGAACCATTTGATAACATTCCATCAATATCCAATATTCTTGTTGGATACACAGTAAAAAAGGATTCTTTAGAAGGAAAATTTACAAGAAATGGATACACCTTAATTCCCAACCCATCAAAAGTTTTTACTTTAGTAAATCCACTAATTTATCTTTATTTTGAAATTTATAATTTACATAACAAAGAGTACACTATCGATTATCTAATCTATAACGAACAGGATTCTCTTGTTACTATAATAAATGGTAATAAAAAAATCTCTCCACAGTTTGATTTTGTTGTGAACAATTTTTTCAACACGCTCGGTTTTAAAGATGGGAAATATAGGTTGGATGTAAAAATTAAATATGATGACAAAGAAATAATTTCCTCAACGAATTTTGAAAAGTTATCAAATCTTTACACAGGTCAGGAAACTAAATATAATCTTACTGAAGAGGAATTGAAATACTACTCTTTAATTGATTATATAGCTTCACCTTCGGAGTTAACTCAATACCGCTCTTTAAAAGACGATAAGGCAAGACATAATTTTCTAATAAACTTCTGGGAAAGAAGGGATCAGGACAAAACAAACAATAAGTTAGAATCTTTGAAAGAATTTATAACAAAAGTAAAATATGTCAGAAAAAACTTTTCTTCAGGGGGAGAGGATGGTTACATTTCAGCAAGGGGAAGAATCTATTTGAAGTATGGACCACCTGATGAAACTCTTCTTGTCCCAATGAGTAAGGGAATGAAAAATTACGATTCATGGATATACTATTCTAAAGGAGGGATGCAATTTATTTTTATGGATATTAAGGGATTCGGTAAATATGAACTCATATACACAAATGTTATCGATGAGGACATACCTCAGAACTGGTCTAACTATATCGATGATTACAATATAATACAATTTTATAGAAACTGATATGAAAAATTTTGATGTAATAGTTGTTGGTTCTGGAATTGCAGGTTTAACATTTGCATTTAAAATAGCACCATACGTTAACAATGTCTGTCTTATTACAAAAAAGAGTATAGACGATTCCAATACCAACTATGCTCAAGGTGGGATTGCAGCAGTATTTGGAGATGATGATTCTTTTGAACTCCATATAAAAGACACACTTGAAACTGGAAGATTCCTATCCCATAAGGATGCGGTTGAAATAATGGTTTCGAATGGTCCAAGACTCGTAATAGAGTTAAAGGAACTTGGAGCGAAATTTGAAACTGATGAAGATGGTAAATTCAAACTTGGAAAAGAGGGAGGACATTCAAGAAGAAGGATAGTTTATGCTGGAGATTATACAGGATATGAGATTGAGAAGACACTTATAGAAAATATAAAAACCTATAATAATATTTTTATGTATACGAACCATTTCGTTTGTGACCTTATAGTTGATGAGAACAATCTGTGTCAGGGAGTCTATGTTCTCGATGTTGAAAAAAATGAGATTGAACCATACTTTTCTCAGTTCGTTGTTATCGCAACTGGTGGATGCGGTCAAGTATATAAATTCACAACGAATCCTATGATAGCAACCGGAGATGGTATAGCGATTTCATATCTTGCCAACGCAAAGATAGCAAACATGGAATTCTTCCAATTCCATCCAACTGCACTTTACAATTCTGAAGAGTTGGGAAGATCTTTTTTAATATCCGAAGCTGTAAGAGGTGAAGGAGCTTTTTTGAAACTTAAAGACAATAGACAGTTTATGCATAAGTACAGTGATAAAAAATCTTTAGCTCCAAGGGATATAGTTGCAAGAGCGATAGACGCAGAATTGAAACTTACCGGAGAAGATTTTGTATACCTCGACTTATCACCTTTTACAGAAAAAAAGTTTAAAGAAAGGTTTCCTAAAATATATGAGAAATGTAAACAGATGAATATAAATGTTCCCTATGAACCGATCCCTGTTGTACCTGCAGCACACTATTCCTGTGGAGGTATTCTCACAGACACTAATGCAAGGAGTTCAATAAAAAACCTATACGCTATAGGTGAGGTAGCCTGTACAGGAGTTCATGGTGGAAACAGATTGGCATCAAATTCTCTTTTAGAAGCCCTTGTTTTTGCTGACCTCGCCTTCAGAGATGTAAGGGAAAAATTGAAGGAACCATTCGAAACAACAGTTCCGGGTTTTTACAGCCAACCAAGGCCAATGGATGAAGAGACAAAAAATATTCTTTCAAAAATTAGAAAACAGTTGAAAGAGTTAATGTGGAAAAAAGTTTCCATAGTAAAAACTGTAAAATCTTTAAAAGAAGCAGACGAACAGGTAAACATACTTTCTGAAACTTTCTTCAACCTTGAAAACTACAACAATGTTGAATACTTTGAAGTTAGGAATATGCTGATAGTTTCCAAAATAATAATAAACTCAGCTTTGAAAAGAAAAGAATCGAGAGGTTTACACTATGTAAAAGATTTTCCTGAAGAAAAAAATGAATATTTACATGACACAATCATTCAAAAGGAGGTTTTATGAATATCAAAATCACAGGAAAACATTTGGAAATTTCACCTGAGATCAAAAATTTTATTGATGAATCTTTAAAAAATATAGAAAAATTTGAGCGTAATATTATAGATTGTGAAGTCCTAATAGAACTTAATGGTAGAAGGTATAAGGTTGAAATCGATGTTGATGTAAAAAAACACAGGTTCGTCTCTTCTGATGAATCTTATGACCTTATGACATCAATAGATAAAGCTATCGATAAAATGAAAACTCAACTTAAAAAGTTTGAGGAGAAAAAACATGTCAGATGAAAAGAAAAACAATAGTACATTGACTGTGGAAGATATTTTTAAAGATAACAAGGAAGAACTATCTTTTACTGTTGTTTCAGGAATTTCGGGAATGAACAATTCGATAAAAAGTAAAGAGGTAGTGAACGCAGGGCTTGCTTTTGCAGGATATACAGAGCATATTCAAAAAAATTCAATAATTGTTGCTGGAGATGTTGAACTAAATTTTTTAAACAACCTTAACAGTTCCAAAAGAAAACTCTTTATATCCTCGATTTTCGACAAAGGTTGCGCTGCACTCGTTATTGTAACTGAAAAGAAAATTCCAAAAATTATAAAAATTTTTTCAAACAAAAAAAATATTCCCGTAATTAAAGGCAACGGATCAATATATAGCACTACAAATAAACTCTCACTATACCTGTCGAGCAAACTCGCGGAATCTGTAACAAAGCACGGTACACTTGTTGATATATACGGAGTGGGAGTTTTACTCACAGGCAAAAGTGGAATAGGAAAAAGTGAATGCGCACTCGACCTTGTTGACAGAGGACACCGTCTGGTTGCTGATGATGCGGTAAAAATATATAAAAGAGGTGAACATATCCTCATGGGAACAGGTATTGCTCCTGATTCATCAATACAGTACCATATGGAAGTTAGAGGAGTAGGTATACTCGATATAGCTAAAATCTTTGGTATAAGGGGCGTGAGATTACACAAAAGGATTGAAATAGAAATAAATCTTATTGAATGGAAGCCTGATACTGATATAGAAAGGGTGGGACTCAAGGAGGAAACATCTAATATTCTCGGTGTTGAAATACCACTTGTAAAGATACCTCTCTTACCTGGAAAGAATATTTCTGTTATAGCTGAGGTTGTGGCTTTAAATCATCTGTTAAAAATTTCTGGTTACGATACGAGTAAAGTGTTCAACGCTACCTTAATAAAATTGATGCAGGAGAAAGCAAAAAAATTGGCAAGACTCGATGAGGATGAAGAATGATTTATGGAATATTTGCAGGTCATGATGATTTCCCCAATGCGATTGTTAAGAGTTGTGAGAGTATTATCGGTAACCAGGGGAACTACTCTGTAATCTCAAACAGAGATCTCTCAAATGAAGATATATATAAAAATTTTGAAAATATAATTAAAAGCCATCAAGATCATAAGGAATTTTTCCTTTTCGTTGATTTTTATGGTTCATCCATTTCACTTCCAGCTTTTAGAATAAAACAGAATTCAAACAAAACCATTAAACTCATTTTTGGCTACAATCTTCCAATGGTCATAGATTTCTTCCTTCACAGGAATAAAATGGAAAGTGAACAACTCTTTGAAAAAATAATAGAAATTGGAAGGAAAGGTATAAGATGAAAATATTAAGGGTTGATGACAGATTGATACATGGACAGATAATAGCTGGTTGGATACCAACATTCACTATTTCAAACATTATACTTATAAACGATTCTTTGCCTTTAGATATGTTACAAATCTATAGGAATATGCTCCCTGTTGAGATCAATCTATTTATTGTAAACATCAAAGAGGAGCAAAAGATAATCGACAAAAACTCGTCTATATATCTTATAGAGAATATCAAAACATTAAAAAAGAATTTGCAAAAATTTGAAAATATTTTTTTTGATCTTTTCAACCTTGGGGGTATGAGAAGTAAAGTTGATAAAGAAAAGATTTTGGATTTCATCTATATGGATAAAAATGACATTAACGATTTTTTTGAAATAGTTAAAAATTTGAAATTAAAAAAAATAAACGCACAACAGTTGCCAAACACACAATCTTTTGATATAAAGAGAATTCTTGAAAGAAGGAGTTGAGATGAAAATAAGAAAAAATGGAAGAAGTCTATTAACCACAATAACCGTTACGCTTATCCCCTTTTATGTTATTTCTCTTTTCGTTATTCTTTTTTTTCTTGAATATAATAATATTTCAAGACATAACAGAGACGTTGAAAATTATTTCAAAAGTCTTATGGAGAATTATTCCGTTTCATCTATAAACTACATTGAAAAAAATGATACTTCAGGGATCTTAATGATACTCCAAAATATATCTAAACTTCAAGATTTCAAATTCGCTTACCTTCTTGATTCCAATTTTAAGATTTTCAATTACTTGAAGGTTCAAAATAGAGAGAGTATAAATTTCTCAATGGAAACAGCAAAAAAATCTTTGGAACAATCTTTGATTATTAAAGAGTTTGATCAAAATATTTTTACCGATATCTATTATACCCCAATATTTACAGAAAAAAATGGTGAAAAGTTTCCAATTGGAGTATTATTGGTTGGGGTTTCAAGAAATGAAAATGTTAAATCAATATTTAAAATAATCTTTCAAACTCTTTCTATAACAGTAGTTTCTCTTCTTCTCTTTTTTGTAGTAATCTGGATACTCTATAAAAGGATTAAAACACCTATAACGATGATAACCAAAGAGATGGAACAGATAAACCAAGGCAAAGGAAACATTGAAAATCGTAAAATCACCGTAAAGGCTGAAAAAGAGGTAAACGATCTTATTGGGGAGTTCAACAAAGTTCTCGACCTTCTCTATATTACAAAAAATGACGTTTCCCTTGTTACAAATCAACTTAACGAACATATAGAACTACTTTCATCTTCTTCAGAAGAGTTAACCGCTTCCTCAGAAGAGATTACTTCGACTATCCAGGAAATATCTCAGAACTCATCGGAACAGGCAAAAAAAATAGAAGAGGTATTCAACAAAACGGAATCAACTAAAAATAATATTAAAACTTCCTTTGAAAAAACAAAAATGAATGAAGAGTTCTCAGCAAAGATAAATCAGGTTACCCAAACTGGCAAAGAACTTTCCAAAAAGGCTGTTGAAAAAATTGAGACTATAATAAATAGTTCAAATGAACTTTATGAAAAGATTAAGGACATAAATGAAAAACAGGAAAAGATATCAATAATCACCGATACAATAGAATCCATAACTAATAGAACCAATATACTATCTTTGAATGCTTCAATAGAAGCCGCAAGAGCTGGAGAATATGGAAAAGGTTTTCAGGTAGTTGCTGAAGAGATTAGAAAACTTGCTGAAAAATCACAACAGTCAGCTCTCTCTATCCATTCGATAATAAATGAGATTAAAGATTCAATAGAGGTTTTGATAGTTCAGAGTAGAGAGAATGAAACAGTTCTTAGTGAAGGTAAAGAGGTTGTAATAAATACTTCAGAAGTTCTTGAAAATATAAGTAACAGTATTTCCTCTATTGCTGAAAACAGTAAAAGTATCTCAGAACAGATAAAGAATGTTAAGGATGTTATAGATGAGTTCAGTTTAGCGATAGATGAAGTAGTTAAAATTTCAGAAAACAATGCCTCAGCAAGTGAGGAAATAGCTGCAAGTATAGAGCAACAGGGTGCATCAATAGAAGAGTTAGCTTCAAGCGCTCAACATCTATATGAAATAGTTGGGAAACTTAAAGAGGTGGTTGATAAATTTCAAAGGTGATCACAGTCTTTGAAGGATCATTTTTGAAACGGCCTTCAGAGTTTCAAAAACTCCTATTCCCTGTGTAGCCACAGCTTCAAAGTATGGGACATTCCATGGATTTAGAGCCTGTTGTAAATCTTCGATAGAGGAAATATTTGGAAGATCCCTTTTGTTATATTGCATAACGAATGGTATATCTTCTATTTTTAGATTATGTTCAGCAAGATTTTCAAGTAGGTTATCAACACTTTCTATATTATCCTCAAACCTTTCTATCTGTGAATCAGCTACAAAAACTATCCCATCAACTCCCTTCAAAATCAATTTTCTCGACGCGTTGTAATATATTTGTCCTGGAACAGTGTAAAGTTGGAATTTTGTCTTAAATCCTTTTACAGAACCGATATCCATAGGCAAAAAATCAAAAAACAATGTTCTATCCATTTCTGTTGCAAGAGATATCATCTTTCCTCTTGTCTCTGGACTTATCTTGTTATAAATAACTTTAAGATTTGTTGTTTTCCCCCCTAAACCCGTTCCGTAGTAAACTATTTTAAATGTAATTTCTCTTGATGAGTAGTTAATAACTGACAAATTGTCCTCCAATTTTACTTGAACAGATCATCGAGTTCACTCTCCGCTGCCTTTTTGAAATCTTCGTTGAAAGTATCTTTCATCTTTTCAGAACTACTGTTTAATTTTGCAAAAATGTTTGTGAAGATCTTTTCAAGTTCAGAAACTGTAGTTTTAATTCTTATCCTTATAAGTCCAAGATTGGTTGATTTACCAAAAATTACAACAAGAATAATTCTGGAAAGAATTATAGTTATGTAAATATTCTCCTGTTTACCCTGATGAAAGAGTTCTGTAAACTCATCCTCTCCTATAAGCATTGCAAGTTGACTTGTTGCTGCAAAATCAGCGGCGGCAAGAGAACCAAAGGAAACCAGATCAAGATTTGAAATGTTCCCCACTGAAGTTATAAGTTGTCCTGCTTTATCAACAAGAAGCAAAGCTGTTGCATTTGTTGATGTTAAAAGTTTATTCAAAGAATTGTTTATATCCCAGAAATCCTGTTCAAAGATGCTCAGATTTTCATAACCCAAAAATCCTCCTATCTATTTGAACATTCCTCTTTTTTTAAAAGGTTCTGATATTTTTCATTCAGATACCTTCTCAACTCTTCAACAAGTTCTGGATTGTTCTTAAGGTGTTTGAACCTTTGCTGTTTGAAAAGAAATTCTTCAAGGGGTTTTTCCTTTTTAGGTTTAACATTGATCTTATATTTTCCATTCTCACACTCAAAAACATTCCAAAAGTGAGTGGAAACTGCGAGTTCAGATAGTTCAACAGATGCCGAAGGTTCTGAACCCCATCCGAGTGGACAGGGTGAAAGAACATCTATAAAACTTGGGCCATCAACATTTAATGCCTTCTTAACTTTTTCAACAAAATCGTTCCAATAGAATATTGAAGCCTGTGCTACATAAGGAATGTTATGCGCTATCATAATTTCTGTGAGATCCTTTCTATGCTGCATCTTACCTTTTATCTCTTTTCCAGCTGGACTTGTAGTCGTGCTTGCTCCAAAAGGTGTGGCTGAAGATCTTTGGATACCTGTATTCATGTAGGCTCCATTATCGTAACATACATAAAGAAGTTTGTGTCCCCTTTCCATAGCGCCTGATAAAGATTGTAAACCTATATCGTATGTTCCTCCATCACCACCAAACGCTATTATATTTATATCCTTATTTATTTTTCCTCTTTTCTTCAAAGCTCTGTAAGCACTCTCTACACCACTTGCTGTCGCTGCTGAGTTTTCAAAAGCGTTGTGCATAAAAGGGACTTTCCAGGAAGTGTATGGGTATATTGTTGAAACAACTTCCATACATCCTGTTGCTCCAACGAATACAGTATTTTCACCTGCAGCAGCAGAAAGAAGTCTTAAAATTATTGTTCCCCCACATCCTGCACATGCTCTATGTCCTGGGGAGAAAAAATTCCCTTTACTCGCTAACTCTTTTATATTTGCCATTTTTTACTCCTACTCTCTAACAGTTATATATTTTACCGTTTCACCTTTACCATTATTTTCGGTAAACTCTTTTATATCCCTATAAACACTTTCAATATCTTCAACATCTATATCTCTTCCACCGAGACCATAAACATAATCTTTCAAAAAAGGCCTTGAAGAAGAATTGTAGAGTGCTGATTTTACATCGTTGAAAAGATGACCACCTGTTCCAGCGAACATATCACTCCTATCAAAAATTGCACACCCTTTAATATTTTTCAAAGATTCAACTATATCCTCTTCAAAGAATGGTCTATAGAATCTAACCTTCAAAAGTCCAACCTTTTCCCCTTCCTTTCTTAACCTGTCAACAGTGTACCTCAATGTTCCCGCAGTTGAGCCCAAGGCAACAAAGCAGAACTCAGCATCATCCATCATATATTTTTCAACAACACTGTAATCCCTTTTCATCTTTTTGTTGAAATCATTCAAAATTTCTTTTATCTTGGATCTTGATTCCTTAATGAAATTTGCCTGTTGGACCTTAATCTCCATGAAATAATCCTGTAAAGCCAAAGGCCCAACGGTTATTGGATTATCAACATCAAGAAGGTTGTAAGGTCTTTTAGGTTCACCAAGGTACTCCTGAACCTCATTGTCATCAAAAATTTCCACTCTCTGCATAGCATGTGAAATGATAAAACCGTCGGTTGTTACCATCGAAGGGACGAAAAGTTGCTCGGAAAGTTTCATAGCGAGTATAGTTTGATCGTAAGCCTCCTGTGGATCCTCAGAAAATATCTGGATCCATCCTGCATCCCTTGATGCCATCGTATCAGAATGATCACAATGAATATTTATTGGGGAGGATAATGCTCTATTTACCTCACATATAACTATAGGCAATCTTAAACCTCCAGCGATAAAAAGCACTTCGTGCATCAAAGCAAGTCCCTGGGAGGATGTTCCGGTCATAACCCTTGCTCCAGCAGCCGCAGCACCAACACAGGCTGAAATTGCAGAATGTTCTGATTCCGTTGGAACAAAAAGTGTATCAACCTCGCCATTACTCACAAAAGACGAAAAAATTTGAACTATTTCCGTAGCAGGTGTTATGGGATAGGCAGCAACAACATCTGGATTTATCTGCCTCATTGCTTCAGCCATCGCTTCGTTACCTGTTTTTGCTACTATTTTAGTCATTTTGTTCTCCTTTAACTCATTTCTCTTCTTTTACCATATCTATCGCGTCAAATGGACAAACTTTACTACATATACCACAACCTTTACAATGATCGTAATCTATTCCTAACATCTTGCCATCTTTGACAATTATCGATGAATCTGGACAGAAAAGCCAACACTGTAAACATTGTTTACATTTATCACTCTTATATAAAGGTTTTTCAGATCTCCAATCACCTGTTTTAAACTCTTCGGCTGTTCCACCTTTAGTTATAAGAGCTATTTCAACTTCTTTCCAATTCTTTTTCATTCTGAAACAACCTCCTCATAAGCCCTTTTTATAGCCTTAATGTTACCCTCAACTACTTCTGGCTTATTAGCAAATTTCTTTTTCATTTTTTCTTCAGTATCCTTCAACATCCTTTCAAAATCAAGTATTTTTGTTACCTTAACAAGTGCTCCAAACATCGGTGTGTTCGGTTTATTTACACCTATCTCCTCAATCGAAATCTTTGAAGCATCAACAGTAAAAATTTTAATGCTATCGTTTATTTTGTATTTTTCCCTAATCTCGGATGGTTTTTTTACAGTATTTATTATGATAATTCCACCCTTCTCCATACCGGAGGTAGTATCAACTGTATCCATAAGAGATTGATCAAGAACAACAACAACATCAGGGTTTTTTATGGGGGAATGAATGGTTATCTTGTTATCAGATAATCTGTTAAAAGATTGAACAGGAGCTCCCATCCTTTCTGGTCCATACTCAGGAAAGGCTTGAATATATTTACCTGTTGCCAACGCAGAATCAGCAAAAAGTAGTGCTACAGTTTTAGCACCCTGTCCGCCCCTCCCATGCCATCTTATCTCAAAAAAATCTTTCATTATTAAACCTCCAATTCTATAAAATATATATTATATTTTAACTCTTATTAAAGTCAAGAAAATTTTCTTTTCTATTGATTTTACAATTTAAATAATTAAACTATCTTTTATGGAATCGATCTATAGGTTCACATTAAAAAATTTTAAAGAAGATGTTGAAAAAAAAGGTTTTAAACCTTTTAAAGCAGATCAAATTTTCAAATGGATATATTGTAAAAAAATCAATGATTTTACAAAAATGACAGATCTCTCTTTAAATGATAGAAAGATTTTTAAAGAACTTTATGATACATCACTTTTCACCGATTATAAGGAATTAACCTCTAAAATCGATAAAACAAAAAAATATCTCTTCAACCTTTCAGAAACGGAAAGTATTGAAGCAGTTTTCATGAAGGAAGATAAAAGGATAACTGTTTGTTTATCCTCCCAGACTGGTTGCCCTTTAAAGTGCAGATTTTGTGCAACAGGTAAAAAAAACGGAAGGAATCTTTCAACAGAAGAGATAGTTAAAGAGTTCACAACAATGTATTATCTCAATCCTGAAAGGATAACTAACATAGTTTTCATGGGTATGGGAGAACCTCTTCTAAACTGTTCAAATGTTCTTGAATCAATAAAAATTTTCAACGAAGAAAAAGGTATAAAGATCGGTGCAAGGAAAATAACCGTTTCAACAGCTGGAATAGTTGAAGGTATTGAAAGAATAATAGAATTCCCTCTTCAGATAAAACTTGCTCTTTCACTTAACAGTGCTATAGAGGAAAAGAGGGAGTATCTTATGCCTGTTACAAAAACAAACACTCTTTCTCAACTCAAAAAGGTTCTAAAAAGGTATCAGAAAATTAAGAAAAAAAGGATCACATTCGAGTATATTATAATTCCTGGATTTAACGATGGGAAAAAAGATATAGAAGAACTTTTAAAGTTCCTTTCAGAATTCGATTGCAAACTCAACCTAATTCCTTACAACAAAACTGATGACCAGTTCAGGGAACCAACTGAAAAAAATATAAGAGATTTTTTTAAAAAAGTATCAGTTCTAAAAGATGCTGTTTCAATAAGAAAAAGCAAGGGGAAAGACATTTCTGGGGCATGTGGACAACTGAAAGGGAAATTCACTTCTTGAATAAAGGATACTTTTTAAAATTAAAAATTGAAGAGATTATACTGTAAGGGAACTGTTCAATTTTAGTATTAAAGTTTGTTACACACCAGTTATAATTCTCCCTTCTATCAGCGATATGGTTTTCAATAGTTGTAATCCTTTTCTGTAGGTTCAAAAAATTTTCATTAGCATTCAGTTCTGGATACTTTTCTGCAAGAGCAAAAAGATTCTTTGTCTCTTTAGTAAGGATGTTGTTAAATTCAGATTTCTCATTTACATCCATTTTATCGGAGTAACCACTTCTGATTTTTATTATTTTAGATAATGTCTCCTGTTCATAGGATGCATACCCTTTTACAACCTCTATAAGGTTTGTCAACTCATCGTTTCTCTGTTTTAAAAGAACATCTATATTTGAAAGTGATTGAAAGATTCTATTCTTTAGAAATATAAGATCGTTGTAAAGTATAATAAAGGTAATAACTGAAAATATAACAAGTCCAAAAAGAATTATTGAAAGAACCATTAAAAACCTCCAAAAATAAAGATTAAAACTATAAGAATAACAACCATGAGTAAGGAAGATATAAGAAAGATGTTGGAATACTTTAAAAATGTTTTTTCACTTATATCTGAAATAAAAAGGATTTTATCATCTTTTGAAAAAACTATCTCAAGATTCTCTGTTTCCTTCCTCTCATTCATCTTTCTTTCAAATTCTTTCTCTATGTTTACCTTAGCAATCTCCCATTCATCCTGATCGATTATACTATCTTTATTGATATCAAAATCCTCCATAAAATCTTTATCAAGTTTTTTGTTTTTTATATAGTCATTTTTTTCCCTGTAATAATCTTTACTCACTACAGAACCAACAACAAAGACCTCACTCATAACCGGTAATATTTCCTCTTCATATTTTACATCTTTTGGATCATCAAGTGAAAAAAATTTGTAAAAAGTGTTGTTATAAACAGTTTTATTTTTTAAGTGAAATGTTGCATTTTTGGTTTTAACACATATCCTGTTCCCCTGTTCATCCTGGACTAAAAACTTTTCAGGTAAGTATTCCCCTATATGCTCAAGTTGCCATTTGGTTTTTCCATCACTATCCTTCACTCTCTTATACTTTTTGTACTGGAAATAGACACATCTTGTTCCAGATATAGGTGAGGGAATAGAATAATCATCAGTTATGAAGCCTTTTATTTCATGTAATCCTACACTTATAGACTCCAACTTTGAAAATGGAATCGATTCGAGAAAAACTTTTAATTTTAAAACTTTAAAGAAGTAAAAAATATAGTAGAGCGATCCCAGAAGGAAAAGATAGGATGAAATATTCAACTTACCAATTCTTATAAATATAAGTAAACCAAAAAATATTACGCCAAATGGAATAAAAAATATTTCAAGCAAATTGAACCTGTTTATAACCTTTCTCTTTCTTTTTAATATGATATCCTGAGGTTTATAAATATTATATTTGAATTCATAGACAAGATCATTTTTATCTTTAACCTTATTTCTATTAACAAAGTTTTCGCTGTATGAAAATGAGTATAAACCCTTTTCAAAAAGTAAAGATGAAATAACAGAATATGTTTTTAAATCAAAAAAAAGTCCCTCTATATAATTTTCAGAATAGTTCAAATCCTCAATAAAATTTTGTGAAATTTCCTTCAATATATGATATAGTTTAAAAAAATTCTCACTTTTAGAATACTTAGAAAAGTTTTTAATTCCTTTATAGTTTAACTTTTCATGATCACATCTTAAAATAAGATGGTTGTTGTTAGTAAAAATATAAAACATGAATTTGTTTTCAAGTAAAAGTTTCTTTAAATTTATATTCTCTATCCTTTTTCCATCTATTCCAACAACGAATAAAAGTGTATCATTTTTAGATATAAGGATTTCATCATTTCCAGAAATAAATTTTATATTGTAATCATCGATCTGTCTTATTGAGGATACATCAAAAGTCTTGTAAGAAAGAATATCGGCATCAGAAAGAATAACCGACTCAATTTTCAGCAAATCCAAACCGTTTTTTATTTTTATTATTTCATTTTCATCTTCACCTCTTTTTAAAATAGCCCATCCTTTACCTACAAACTTTTGTTTTATTGTATAGATATCAATATTTGTTACCTGGGAGACTTTCATAAAAAAATTTTTTTCAACAGCATTCGTTCTGTCGGAGATACACTTGATAAAAAGTTTATATTCCATCTTTTTATTATATATCCATTAAAAACCATTTCAATACTTGAACGAATTTTTAGTAAATGTATAATTCTAAAATGTTTAAAAAAGAGGTTGAAAGGAGATTCCTTTTAAAAAGGGGATCTTTAAAAAATGTAAAATTCACAAAAGAGACTAATATAATCCAGGGTTACTATTATCTTAAAAGTTTAACTGGTATCGAACCTTTTGAAAGAATCCCATCCGAATATCCTTTTCTAAAAAAAGAAATTGTAAGGATAAGGGTTGAAAACATGAAAGATGTTTATCTGACTCTAAAAAGGGGAAAAGGAGTTGAAAGGAACGAGTTTGAAATAAAAATTGATTTTAACAAAAAAATTTACTATTTTTTAAAAAATGATGTAAAGATTTTAAAAAAGGTCAGAAAAGAATTCATTATAAATGGTTTCAAGGCTCTTCTTGATATTTATAAGGAAAGATACAAAGGCGTCAAAATAGTTGAGGTTGAGTTCAAAAACAAAAGGGATGCAAAAAAATTTAAACCACCAAAAAATTTTATTGAAATAACTGATTTCACTTACCTTACTAACAAAAGTTTGTATTTTAACGACGAAGAAAAAATTTTAAAAAGGATAAGGGAAATTTATGCTAATAAAAATTAAAAACAAGGTTATAAAAAAGGGTGGAATTTTTATAATTGCGGAAGGTGGTGTTAACCACAACGGTGATATTCATCTAGCCAAAGAATTAATCGTAAAAGCTAAACAAGCAGGTGCGGATGCAATAAAATTCCAGACATACAAAACTGAAAAGTTGATAATAAAAAATAGAAAAACTGAAGATTTCTTCAAAATGATAAAGGTTCTTGAACTTTCAGAAAAAGATTTTGTAGAATTAAAAGAGTACGCTGTTAAAAATGATATAATTTTTCTTTCAACTCCGGATGAAGAGGATTCTTTAAAATTTTTGCTATCATTGAATCTTCCCGCTATCAAAATAGGATCGGGAGAGGCAAACAATATAACTTTTCTAAAAAAAGTTGCAAAAACTAAGAAAACTCTTCTTATATCAACAGGTTGTTGCACAGAAGATGAGATAGATAGAATATATAAAACAGTGTTCCCTATAAACAAAAAAATCGTTCTTATGCATTGTATATCAGAATATCCAGCAGAGATAGATTCGTTAAACCTCAACTTTATAAAAAAGATGATAAAAAAATACAACTGTCCCATTGGTTTCTCCGATCATACAAATTCAATATTCACTCCTTCAATTGCTTTTATACTTGGTGCATCAGTGATAGAGAAACATTTCACTCTTGATAAAAATCTTCCTGGCCCAGATCACAGATCCTCACTCGATTTTAAAGAATTTAAAAGTATGGTTGAAATTTTATCGGAAACAAGAAAAGCTTTAGGAAAGGATATAAGAAAGATAACATCTAATGAAGACAAAATTCGAAAGTTTATACGAAAATCACTCTTCTCTAAAGATGAAATCAAAAAAGGTGAAATTTTAACAATTCAAAATACAATACTTTTAAGACCAGAAATAGGTATAAGAGCTGATCAGGTGGAAAGTGTTTATGGGAAAAGAATAAAAGTCAAAAAAAACAGATACAAACCTATTTTTTTTGATGAAATAGATTAAAATATAGTATAAATGAAAGGTGAGATAGTTGATGATGAGAATAAAAATATTAGAATACTTAAAAGTAAAATTATGATAATTAAGGGAAGTAACCAGTATTTCTTCTTCTTAATTAAAAATTTGCCCAAAGATTTTAAGGTTTTTAAAACACCCATCTAAAAAGGCTCCTTAATATCAAATTCGTTCTCAGAATTTTTATTATAATAAGTTTTTAAATTTTTATCAATTTTTCTAAAAAACCTTTTATCCATAAGATAAAGGATAGGTTTAAAAATCAAAAATATTATATAATAAAGAAAGATTATTATCAAGAAAGTAAACAGCAAAGTTAAAATTTTGAAAACTTTATCGGTAAAAAGTTTAATACTCTTTAACTTTTTAGGTAAAAAGATATAAAATAGTAAAGATAAAAAAGATAAAGAAATAAAAACTATTTTCACAAAAAAAATCTTCCTAAAAATTAAAGATACCATCAAAAATAACAAAACAACCTGAAAGAGTTTTAACCTTTCAATCGTTTCTTTTTTCAATTTTAAAATCTCCCTTTTTTCTTACCTGTTCCTCTTTCTTCAAAATTAAATTACCTATAACCAAAATATCCATATCAGTCTCTATGAAAGTTTTAAAAGCATCTTCTGGACTTTCAACTATAGGTTGTCCTCTGACATTGAAGGAAGTGTTGATAACCATAGGGCATCCTGTTTTATGATAAAAATTGTTTATTAAAGAATAAAAAAGAGGATTACTCTCTTTACTTACAAGTTGAACCCTCGATGTAAAATCAGAATGAACAACTGATGGGAAATGGGTTATACTTTTTCTTAAAATTTTAAAATCATGTTTTATCATTTCATCAGTATTTTTAAATTCATCTTTGATCTCACATACTGTTAACATATAGAATGTTGGATACCCTTTTTTGAAAACAAGATCAAACTTATCTTCAAGAACTGCCGGAGCAAGAGGCCTGAAGGACTCTCTGAATTTTATTTTAAGGTTCATTATCTTTTGCATTTCAGGATCCGTTGGATCTCCCAAAATACTTCTGTTACCTAAGGCTCTTGGTCCATATTCCATCTTTCCCTGGAACCAACCTACAACTTTTTTCTTTACTATCTCTTCTGATGCAACAATCTGTGGAAAGGTTATCCTTTTATAAACTGCATTTAATTTTTTTAAACTCTCCTCTATTTGTTCATCAGAATATTCCGTTCCTAAAAAAGAATAGTTCTGACAGTTTCTTATGTTCAATCCATAATATTTGTTAGCAACATACAAAGCTGCGCCAAGGGATCCTCCCGCATCTCCAGAAGCTGGCTGGATGAAAAATTTTTCTGGTTGATATGCTTCAAGAACTTTAGAATTTGCAACACAGTTTAAACCAACTCCCCCACTAATTATCAGATTTTTTTCTTTACTCTCCCTTTTTAAGTTTAAAGCCATTTTTATCAAAATCTCTTCTAAAACTGCCTGAACTGACGAAGCTATATCAGCATATTTTTCATTCAAAGGTTCTCCGCTTTCTCTTATTTTTATACCAAAAAGTTGTTCCATCCTTTTGCCACACATCCTTAAACCATTCTGGTAATCAAAAAACTTTAGGTTTAATCTATAGGAACCGTCTTCCTTAACATCTATAAGATTCTCTTTTATCAAAGAAACATATCTTGGAACACCATAGGGAGCAAGTCCCATAAGTTTGTATTCCCCGGAATTAACCTTAAAACCTGTAAAATAGGTGAATGCTGAATAGAACATTCCGAGTGAATGTGGATATTCTATCGAATAGATAATGTTTATTCTTTTCTCATCCACAACGCCAATGGTTGTTGTTTCCCACTCCCCAACTCCATCGTTAACAATGAAAGCAGCCCTGTTGAGATTGGAAGGGTAAAATGATGAAGATATGTGAGAAACATGATGGGGAACATAAAAAATTTTATAATCCCCTTTTACGAGTTTTCTAAGTTTAGATTCAGTGTAGAGTTTATCTTTAAGCCAAAGGGGTAAAGAGTTGAAGGCAAACTGAAAATTTTTTGGAGTGGTGTATATTAAATTTTCAATTATCCTCTCAAATTTTAAAATAGGTTTATCGTAAAAAACAAGAGCGGATAAATTTTTAGGGTCAAAATCAAAATTTTTCCTGAGAGCATCTATTGAAAGTTCAGGTAATCTCTCATCAAATTTTATCTTTGAAAATCTTTCCTCCTGAAGAGCTGCAACTACCTTGTTACCTTTTATATATGTAACTGAAGAATCGTGGAACAATGCTGAAACACCTAAAATTTCTATTTCACTCATATTTGAAATCTTTTATATAAGACTTTAAAATGTCAATAACTTTTCCATCAGAATCTTTAAAATCCTCTACCATCTTTTCAACATTTTGCTCTTCGATTTTATCGTTGAAAAATACCAATTTATAGATTTTTTCAAATCGAGTTTTTTCTATTTTATCATCTTCAGAGTAAAGTTCCTCATGAAGTTTTTCACCCTTTCTTATTCCAGTATAAACTATTTTTATATCTTTGTGAGGAGTGTATCCATACATTCTAATAATATTTTCAGCAACATCGTTTATCTTTACAGGTTTTCCCATGTCGAGCATAAAGGTTTCACCTCCTTCAGCGATTCCTGTTGCTTCAAGACATAACGTAACTGCCTCCTGTATTGTCATAAAATATCTAGTCATATTCTTGTCTGTAACAGTTAATGGACCTCCGTTTTTTATCTGCTCTTCGAAAATAGGAATAACACTACCCCTTGAGCCTAAAACGTTTCCGAACCTAACAGAAAAAAATTTTGTTTTAGGATCTTTTTGAGAGATAACTATAATTTCACCTATCCTTTTTGTCGCTCCCATAACAGATTTTGGCTTTACAGCTTTATCGGTAGATATGTAAAGAAACTTTTTCACCTTTCCTTTAGCGGCTTTTACAAGATTAAAAGTTCCAAGAATGTTGGTTTTAACAGCCTCGTATGGGAAATTTTCACATATAGGAACATGCTTTAATGCAGCGGTATGAAAAAGAAAAGAGATTTTTTCTTTTTCTATAAGTTTTTCAAGAAGATCAAAATCTCTCACATCAGCCAGAACCATCTCTATCTCTTTTGAGTATTTTCTTTTCATCCTTTCTTTTAAGTAAAAAAGTTCAGTTTCATTTATATCGAGAGCGTAAATCTTAGATGCGTTAAATTTAACAACCTGATTAACAATTTCACTCCCTATCGATCCGGCAGCTCCTGTTACAAGAACATTTTCACCTTTTAAGTATTCACAAATTAGATCAAGGTCATAAGTTACTTTTTCCCTTCCAAGAAGATCTGTTATATCTATATTTTTCACATCTTTTGAAGAAACTTTACCATCCACAATACTATCCATTGAAGGAAGAATCTTTATCTCTTTACAACCACTCTTTTCCAAACTCTGATAGATCCTTCTCAAATTTTCACTATCCATAGATGGAATCGCTATAAGAACAGTGTAACAACCATTTTCTTTCATAACACTTTTTATGTTATCTAAACTTCCTACAACCTTTAACCCATGAATGGTATTTCCTTTTTTCTTTGGGTCATCATCTATAAAAAGTATAGGATTGTAATCACTTTTCCTTGATAGCATATCCCTTGCTATCTGTTCACCAGCATCACCTGCACCATAAATTATTATCTTTTTTCTCTTTTCAATACCCCTTTTCCCTTGGAAAGAGATGTAAAACCTTTTTAAACTTCTCAGAGTCAACAGAAACCATAGTGAAAGAAAATAATCGAGAAAGAATACAGACCTTGGTAAAAAAGATAGGATCTCCTTTTTAAGAAAAATAAGGGAAATATAGAAGGAGATTATCTGAGATATTGTCAAAGAGAAAACGACTTTCAAAGCATCGTTGAAAGAAAAGTATCTCCAGTTGAAAGAGTATATATCAAAAATCAGAAGGAATAAAATTTTAGAGAAGATAAATATTGGGAAAAATTTTATATAGAGATGAAAATTTGAAAAAACTTCACCAATACTGAACCGTAAACTGAAAGAGATAAAATATGAAAAGGTAAATAAAATAAAATCGAAAAACACAAAAAAGATAGCCCTTTTAAAATAGTTGGGTCTAAAAAGATTTTCTTTCAAAAAACTCTTTAAATTTTTTATAGACATATAACTGCTCCCTATATTTCATATTTGTGTAAAAAGGTATTGCAATCAATTGATCCGATATTTTTTCACTTATGGGGAAATCCCCTCTTTTATAACCAAATTTTGTTTTATAGAATGGTTGGAGATGAATTGGATAAAAATACCTCTTTGAGGATACACCATTTCTATTTAAAAAATCTATAAAATTATCCCTTATATTTGGATCAACAAGAATATAGAAAAGAAACCATGAATTTTTTTGACCTTTAAGAATTGAAGGCAATTTTATTCCATCTATATCTTTAAGCATTTTAAAATATCTTTTTGCAACCAGATTCCTTTTTTTTAAAATTTCATCTAAAATTTCCATCTGACCAAAACCTATAGCGGAGTTAATATCACTAACCCTAAAGTTGTATCCAAGGTATCTATGGATATAGTTAGGATCACCTTCAACCCTTCCCTGATTCCTCAAAGCTTTTATATAACTGTAAAGTTTTTCGTCATCAGTTAATATGATTCCACCCTCACCTGTTGTTATCTGTTTGTTAGGATAGAAAGCAAAAACGGAACCTTTCCCAAAAATTCCAGATCTTTTCCCATTTATTTCACTCCCAAGGGATTCCGATGAATCCTCAAAAAGGGTGAGGTTATACTCTTTGCATAACTCTTCCAATTTTTCATAGTCACAGACGTTTCCAAGTATATCAACGGAAAGTACTCCCTTTAATATTTTTCCACTTTTTTTGTTAACTATATTTTTACCTTTTTTTCTGTAATCTTTTTTTATCTTCTCTTCAATAAGAATAGATGATATACAAAAAGTTTTTTCATCAATATCAACAAAAACTGGTGTAGCGTTAGAGTGGAGTATGACGTTTGAAGATGCTATAAAGGAAAATGGGGTAGTTATAATCTCATCACCATCTTTTATACCAGAAGCTTTCAAGAGTAAAAACAAACCGGCAGTCCCAGAAGAAACCACCAACGCAAATTTTCTTCCAATGTAATCCTTAAAAATATTTTCAAACTTTTCAGTGAACTCTCCCATGCTGAGTTTGCCATTTTTAAGTAACTTATCAACATACTTTTTTTCATTTCCTTTCAAATATAAATTCGATAAAGGGATCTTCATATTATTTTTTCTTAAGAGAGATTTTTTTTCCTTTTTTGGAAGCTTCATATATTGCCATAATAAGTTCTAAAGATTTTCTCCCCTCATCCCCATCGGTTAAAGGAGAACCATCCTTTTCAAGAGAATTCAAGACATTGTCATAGTATGCGAAATGACCTTCACCGTAAACATTTTTGGGCACGTAGTTTACCTTTTCAATCAAAGCATCGTCGTCATCGTACTTTTCGAATTCCCATTTTTCTATTCTGTTTAAAGCTGTTCCACCAATTTTAACCGTTCCCTTTTCTCCAATAACCGTTATAGACCCCTCATAGTTTCTTGGATATGTAAGCATTGTTACCTGCAAAACACCTAAAGCCCCATTTCTGTATCTTATGACTGCGCCTCCAGAATCTTCAGCCTCAATTTTTCTTGCAAGTCTTGCTGTTATTGAAACCACCTCTTTTACTTCACCTCCAAGCCAGACCATAAGATCAACATAATGGGATGCTTGATTTAAAAATGCTCCTCCATCATATTTCCAAGTTCCTCTCCATTTAGCCTGGTCGTAATATTCCTGAGGTCTATTCCAGAATACAGTTGAGTTTATAAAATATATTTTTTCAAATCTATTCTTCTCTATAGCTCTTTTTAGAAGTTGTACGGTAGGATTCAACCTGTTTTGCTTTACAACAAAAAGTTTCACTCTATTCTTTCTGCATTCGGAGATGAGTTTATCAGCATCCTTCAGATTTACAGCCATCGGTTTTTCAGTTAAAACGTTTATCTTTTTTTGGGCAGCCATAATGCCTTGAATTGGATGTAGACCTGAAGGGGTACATATCGCGAGTAGATCCATACTCTCTTTTGAAATCATATCTCCCAAATTTTTGTAGTATGGAACGGAAAATCTCTCAGAAACTTTTTTTGCTTTTTCCAAAACTATATCACATACGGAAACCAATTTTATCCTATCTTTAAAATTCTCATAAACTTCAAAATGTTTCTCAGATATTCTTCCACATCCAACAAGACCAACCCTAATCATAATGCACCTCTAAAATACTCTATCGTTTCTAAAATCCCCATTTCAATGGGAACACTGTTTTTATATTTTAAAACTTTTTTTGCAAGAGAAAGATCAGGTTTCCTTTTCACAGGATCATCTTTAGGTAGATCTTTAAAAACTATTTTCGATTGTGACCCTGTCAATTTTATAACCATCTTTGCAAGATCGATTATTTTGATCTCCTCTTCAGAACCAAGGTTTACAGGTCCTGTAAAATCATCTTTGCTATCACTTAAACTGATTAAACCATTTAAAAGATCATCAATATGACAGAAGGATCTGGTTTGGTTACCATCTCCATAAACCGTAATATCTTCATTTTTCAATGCCTGAACAATAAAATTGGATACTACCCTACCATCATCTTTAGACATAAATTTGCCATAAGTGTTGAATATCCTACAGACTTTAACTTTAACTTTGAAATTCCTAAAATATTCAAAAGTCAAAGTTTCTGCGACTCTTTTTCCCTCATCATAGCAGGATCTTATTCCGATGGGGTTAACGTTCCCCCAATAGTTTTCACTCTGCGGATGAACAAGTGGATCACCATATATTTCAGAGGTTGAACTGAAAATAAACTTCGATTTCGTTTTTTTTGCAACCTCAAGCATGTTCAAAGTTCCTGTAAAGTTTGTTTTCAAAGTTTCTAAAGGATACCTCTGGTAAAATTTTGGTGAAGCCATTGAAGCGAGATGAAAAATTTTATCTATGTTTTTATACTCTATTTTTATCTTTTTCGAAACATCCTTTTTTAAAAATTCAAAATTTTTATATTTTCTCAAAATTTTTAAATTTCTTTCGGAACCTGATGATAGATTATCTATCCCTAAAATGTTCTCACCTTTTTTCAAAAGTTTTAGAGATAGGTTAGTCCCAATAAAACCTGCACAACCTGTTATAACCGTTACTTTCACCAGCCGATTCCTTTGTAATTTTTTGAACTTCTCTTTTCTGGAAAAATGTTAACAAGGTCAACTATGATAAGTTCCTTTTTTTGATAGGAATTTAAGAGTTCCCTATAAGAATTTTCCCTGTTTGTTATAACAACAAGATCCACACTATCCAAAAATTTTTCTTGATCCTCAATTAGAATTTCTGAAATATGTTTTATTTCCCTTTCAATATATTCTCTGTTGGAACCAACAAGTTTTGATAATCGTACATTTTCATCATACACTAAAACGTTTTTACCTTTCCCAAGGAGTTTCTCAACAAGAACAACTGCTGGAGATTCTCTGAGATCATCAGTTCCATTTTTGAATGTAATCCCCATTACACCAATATTTGTAACCTTTTCTTTTAAAATTATATCGAAAGCCCATTCAATATGTAGACTGTTCGAATTCATAATATTTTCTATTATAGGTAAAGACAAACCATTCTTTTTCGATTCGTAAGATAAAGCCCTAACATCTTTTGGTAGACATGAACCACCAAATGCAAAACCTGGTCTAAGATAATATTCAGAAATGTTGAGTTTCTTATCCAGAAGGAAAAGTTCCATCACCTCCCTACTATCGATCCCCTTCTTTCTGCAAATCCTTGCAATTTCATTTGCGAAGCCAACCTTTAAACCATGGAAAGTGTTGTTAACATATTTCAACATTTCTGCTGTTTTTACAGATGTCACAATAAAAGGTGCTTCAAGAAAAGAATAAATCTGCCTTACAATTTTTTCACTCCGTTCGCATTCACAACCTAAAAGAGTAAAAGGTGGATTGTAAAAATCGTTTACAGCATTCCCTTCTCTTAAAAATTCAGGGTTGGAAACAACATCGAAATCTTTTTTTCTTTTTTTACCGCTTATACTTTGGACAACCTCTGCAAATTTATCAACCGTTCCGGGCATCGAGGTAGATCTTATAAGGATCACATACTCACTCTCAAAATTTTCCTTTTTTCTCAAAGCATCAGCAATCTGCTGTGCAGTTTTGAAAATGAATGAAAGATCAACCTCTCCCGTTTCAGAAGATGGCGTTCCAACACAGATCAAGGCTATGTTTGAATTCTTAACTGCAGACTCAAAATCATCTGTTGCCTCAAGGTTCCCTGATTTTACCACTTTTGAAACAATCTCGTTAACGTAAGGTTCAACTATGGGAGATCTGCCATTGTTCACTTCATTTATCTTTATATCGTTTACCTCGACTCCTATGACCTTATATCCCTGCTCTGCAAGACAGGCAGCAGAAATGATACCAACATAACCTAAACCAAAAACCGCGATTTTCATCTTTCACCTTCTTTTGTGTGATAATGGTAATAGTAGTGATAGTAGTAATATTTTCCATAAAAACTTTCAGTGTTGATATTGTTGAAAACAAAACCAATTACAGGTATATTCAAATTCTTCAACAATTTTTTTGTGTAGTGTAATTCTCTTTTTTTAGCCTTTTTGAATTGAACTACCCAAAGTAATCCATCCGACAACCTTGAAATTATTGTAGGATCAGCAACTGAAAGAACAGGAGAAGTATCAATTACAATGAAATCGAACATATTCCTTAACTGTTCAAAAATCTTTTTTGTTATTCTCCCCTCAAGAAGTTCAGTTGAATGTGATGTTCTTTCACCAAATGGAATTATCCAAAGGTTATCTATTCCACTTGAATATATAACATCTTCAACTGATATTTCACCTTTCAATAAGTTCGTGAAACCTTTATCAAAATTAATTTTAAACATTTTATCTAAAACTGGTCTTCTGAGATCACCATCTATCAAAAGTACCTTTTTATCAAGTTGAGCCATAACGATACCGAGGTTTGATGCTGTTGTAGATTTCCCTTCACCTTTTGTTGCGGATGTAACTACTACAACTTTTGGGGGCTCTTTTCCATCAGAATGGTATAAAAGGTTGGTTCTTAAAATTTTGTAAGATTCAACAATAGGTGAATTCTCGGGAAGTTCGGTTAAAAGTTTCCCCTTTTCAGCAGAAACCTGTTTCCCATTTTTGATTTTGATCGAAGGTATATTTCCTATTATGTTTATTTTAAGTTCTCTCTCGATCTCATCAATATCTTTGACAGAGTCATCAATATATTCTTTAAGAAAAACAATACCAACCCCCAATATTAAAGCGAGAAAAAATCCGAAAAGATAGTTCCTGTTCTTTTTAGGAAGAACAGGGCTTTTGTTTAAAACAGGCTTATCAATTATTTTTACAGACCCCAATTTCCCTGCTTCAGCTACCTTGGCTTCTTCAAATTTCCCCTTCAACATAAGATATAGTTCTTCAGATACTTTCTTGTTTCTTTCAAGCCTTGCAAGCATAAGTTCCTGAAATGGAATTTTTTTCATCTTCTCTTCAAATATTTTTAAAACATTGTTAAAAGCCTCTATCATAGATTCCTTTACTTTCACATCAAGTTGAACTGTAATGATTTCATCCATAAGATTTTTAGAGTAATCAAGAGGATTGGAAGCAAAATATTTTTTCTGAAATGAAGTTTTGCTGTTTTGGATAATGTTATTTTTTAAATTTTCAACTCTCGTTTTAATTTCCTTCATCTTCGGATGTGTAGTATCATAACCTATTGAAAGGAAATAGGCATAGTTTGATTGTAGAGAATCGAGTTCTCTTTTGGATCTTTCAAGGAAAGGATCGAGTTCGTTCAAAAAACCTTCTGCTATCATTTTATTAGACTGGGAAAGATTCTCCTTAAGATAGGTCAGTTTTGATAAAAGCATCTCTCTTTCAACAAAGTACTGTTTTTTTTGACCTTCGAAGTTAGAGATCATCTCAACAAGTTTTGAAGTCTCCTCAGATAGTTCAATTATAGAGTTGTTCTCTTTAAACTTCTTTAAATTCTCCTCATTCTTTTGAAGATCACTTTCAATTTTAACAAGTTGTTCTTCAAGAAACTTTCTAACTTCGCTTAGTTCTCCCCTTGTCATTTCAAGGTTTATATTGTAATACTGATCAACAATGATTTTAGTAATGTAAAAGGCATCCTCAGGGGTTCTATCGTTATAGACGATTTTTAAAATATCTGTATCTTTTACAGGGATAACCATAAGGTTTTTCCTAAGGTAGGAGATCCTTCCCTCTTTTTCTTTATACTTCCCTATAAAAAGAGAATCCATATAACCACTATTTGAAATTGCATTCTCAACCCTTTCAAAAAGTGTTCTCGATTGGATCATCTCAATATGGTTGTTTATCACAGTCTTCCTTGGATTCATGTCAGTAATCGGTAAAAAAGAAAGTCCCTTATCGGATGTTTCTATAAGTATTAAAGCTGTTGACTGGTACGTTGGCTTTGTAACCTTTGTAACTATAAATACCAGTGCTATAACGATGAAGAAGGTTGTTAAAAACAGAATTTTATTCTCAAGCAAGAGGAAAAAATATGTTTTTAACTCCTTTCCTTCATCTTCTACAACCCTCTCCGGCATAAAATCTCCTTAAAGTTTTATTATCTTTTTACTTTTGATCTCTTTGAAACCATTTCTCGTATCGAATATTATTTTTGCATTTTTTGCTATCATTCTGTAATCGAAAGAAGAATGGTTTGTAAGCAAAATAACACAATCGAATTTTTTAACCTCATTTCCACTTATATTTTTTTTAACTTTAACCTTTCTATGTTCTCCTTTCTCGTCTATAAAACTGTTTACCATAGGATCGTAAACTGTAATTAAAGCCCCCATCTCTTTCAAAAGGTGGTAAACTTCAAGAGCGGGTGATTCCCTAAGATCATCTATATCTTTTTTATATGTGATCCCCATAAGAAGGACCTTCGATCCGTTTAGAGTTTTTTTATATTTGTTCAATATCTCGGAAACTTTATTCAAAACGAATCTTGGCATATTAGAATTTACATCTGAAGCGAGTTCTATGAATCTGTTATAGTAATCGTACATCTTTGCTTTCCAAGATAGATACATGGGATCAAGAGGAATGCAATGGCCTCCTATGCCAGGCCCAGGATAGAAAGGCATAAAACCGAAAGGTTTAGAGGATGCTGCTTCAATAACGTTCCATATATCTATACCCATCCTGTGGCACATAATAGCGAGTTCATTAACAAGTCCTATATTTACTGCTCTAAATGTGTTTTCCAAAAGTTTTACCATCTCGGCTTCCTCTGGAGAATCAACAGTTACAATCTTTTCAATAACCTGTTCATACAACATTCTTGTTATGAGTGTATCTTTACCAGTTATTCCACCAACAACTTTCGGAGTGTTTTTTGTATTATATTTTGGGTTACCTGGGTCAACCCTTTCAGGTGAAAAAGCGACGAAGAAATCTTTACCTATTTTGTAACCATACTTTGAAATTCTCTCAGCAATTAGTTCTCTCGTAGTTCCTGGATAGGTTGTAGATTCAAGAACTATCAGCATGTCCTTATGGAGATATTTTACAACCTCATCCATCGCAGCTGTGATATATGAAACATCAGGGTCTTTACTTTTTTGAAGAGGTGTTGGAACTGCTATAAGGACACAATCCGACTTGTTTATAACAGAGTAATCGGTAGTTGGGAAAAATTTTTCTCCCACTACATTTTTAACATCCTTCTCATCAACATCAATTATATAAGATTTACCTTTTATGAGTAATTCAACCTTTTGCTTGATACGATCTATTCCATAAACCGGAAAACCAACTTTTGCAAATTCAACAGCCAAAGGTAAACCAACATATCCAAGACCGATAACCGAAATAACAGATTTTTTTTCTTTAATCTTCTGAAGTAAATCACTCATCTAAATCCTCCTCAATTCATATTAAATTCAAAGTTATTATATAATCCAAATAATCATCTATGTCAATAGATTTAACTCTATCCATAACATAAGGTACAAAATTTTCAGGTACCCTGTTTTTTTTAAAAAATTCTTTAACAGTAAAAATATATATTGAACCATTCTGTTTAAAGAGTTTTTTGTAAGGTAACAGTTCCATTCCATTATTTTTTGAAATGTAGATATGTCCTCTGTTTTCTATCTCTTCGGTAGAAATAACAGTTTTTCCCTTTTTACAAAAAAGTTTAAAAGATCTTTCAAAATCGTCCACACTCCTTAAAGGGGATGTAGGCTGCAGCAAAAAAATAGTATCCTCCTTTCTCATTCTGTATTTTTTTATAAGATATAAAATTAGGTCATCCGTTTTCGTATTATCCTTCGCAAGTTTTTTAGGTCTAATGTCAAGAACGATTGAGGGATATTTTGAAAATTCTAACTTCTTTTCAGAAGAAACTATTATTTTATCGAACAATTTAGTTTCCAGAGCTAAATCTATGGTAAATTCTAATAGTGTTTTACCTGAAATCCTTATAAAATTTTTTCTTTTAACTCTTCTACTTTCACATTTAGCAGGTATTAAAGCGTAAATCATTTTTATCCAAAAAAGATATCTCCAAAAGTTTCCTTATCTACTTTTTCTTCTTTTCCATCAAACTCCTGATTTTTTTCTTCAAACCATTTCTCGAGAGATACTCTTTCCTTTTCTTCGTCTCGCTTAAACTCTTTTTCTCTTTCCTTTATATCACTCTTTTTTGGTTCTTCAGACTTCATTTCCTTAAACTCTGTTTCGGAATATCTTTCAAATTTTTCATCCTTTCTATTTTCATTTATTTTTCTAATCTCTTCTTCAAGATTTTTTATCCTTTTTTCCTTTTCCTCGTAGATCATTTTTCTTGAAGAGACATCATGTTTCAACCGATTGTTTTCTTTGATAAGATTTTCCACTTTCATCTTTAGATCTTCAATGATATCATCTTTCTTTTTTATCTCAGAAGAAAGAGTCTCCCGGTAGGAAGATTCATCCTTTTTTGCAAGTTCGATCTTTTCACTCAACCGTTTAAGTTGTTCTTTGTATATTTCAGTTTCATTAAGAAGTTTTTCCTTTTCTTTCTCAACTTTTTCCTTTTCATTTTTGGAATTCTCTACTTCTTTTTTCATCTGCTCATAAATATTTCTCATCTTTTCAATTTCATTTTTTATCTGTTCATACTGTTTCTGAATCTGTTTTTCGATGTTCGCTATTTTTATCATTTTCTGAGTGGTTTCTGTAAACTCTTTTTTCAAATTCTCATTTTTAACTTGAAGGTCTATGAATTCCTGTTGAAGTGCCTGTCTACTGTCGGTTATTTTTGTTATCTCATTTTTTTTACTTTTCAATTCCTCATTTATACCAAAGAGTTCTTTTCTCATGTTTAAAAGAAGTTTCTCTTTCTCAGCAAGTTCCATTTCGATATTTTTTTTGATATTTTCAACTTTTTCCATACCTAACACTGCAGCGAGTTTTCTTTCCTGATTCTTTCTGAGAATTATTATCTCATCGAGTTTGTTTTTTATTTTAAGAAGCTGGTTTAAACTCATCTTTGTTTCAACTATTTGTGGGGTATCCCCTTCAACCGGCTTGAACTCCCTTATATTAGGAAAATCGGATTCGATCTTTTGAATCTTTTCTTCAAGTTCATTAAGATCTATCCTCTTTTCTTTTATAATCGTATTCAACCTTATCTCTTCTCTTTTTAAAGATTCTATCTCGCTTTCAAGTGATTCTTTTTGCAAGTGTAGGTCCTCAACATCCACAGAAGCCATCTTAAGATTATTCTGTATTTCCTCCAACTTTTGGTTTTCACTTTTTATTCTATTTCCAATCTCCTTTGCCTCTTTTTCCTTTTCTTCCAACCACTTTGTTATATCCTCTTTATCATTTCTCAAAGATACGAGTTCGTTGTTAAGTTCGATTATCTCTTCATCAATCCTGTTTTTATCTTTTTCAAGTTCTTCTATAACTGTTGAGGTTTCCTTTATCCTTTTCTGAAAATTCTCTTCAAGATCCTTTATTTTGTTTTTACCTTCCTCAATACTTTTTTCTATATTTTCCTTTTCAAGTGAGATTTTATTCATCTCTTCTTTTAAAATTTCGAGTTCAACTTCCTTTTCACTTATAGACTTTTTAAGTTCATCCTCTTTATTCTCATATTCCTTTTCCTTTTCTTTAATTTTTTCATCAAGATCAGCAACAATTTTTTGTAGTTCATTGACCTTAGAATTTTTATCTTCAATTTCCTTTTCAAGATTTGATTTTTCTTCATTTATTTTTTCAATATCCTGAAGGAGTTGTTTTCTTTCCTGTTCCTTTCCGTTGAAATTTTCAAGGATCATTTCAGCGTTTGCCTTAAGTTTTTCAAGTTCCTTTTTATCCTCTTCTATCTGTGAAACCAATTTTTCTCTTTCTTTTTTAAGTTTTGAGACATCTTCAAAAATAGTTCCCTTATCTTTTTTCAACTCCTCAATCTGTCCAGCAAGTTCTTCTTTCGCTTTTTCGAACTCATTCATCTCCTTTCTTATCTCAGTGTATCTATCTGAAAACCCTGAGTACTCTCTCATCAATTCATCGAGTTTCCTTTCCTCTTTCTTTATAGAGTTTACAATCTGGTGGAGTTTACTATTTTTTTCTTTTATATCCTTTTCTATACTTTCTTTCCTTTTTTCATCATTTTTGATAAGGTTCGAAAGTTCGTTGAAATAATTTTCTCTGCTTTTTATCTCTTTTTCTTTCGTATTAAATTTTTCCATAAAAACATTATATTCCAATTCGACCTTTTTGAGCGCTTGTGTCTTTTCTTCTATTTCATCTTTTACGCTTTTCAACTTGTTTTTAAGTTTCTCTTCCTCTTTTTCAAGTTCATTTAAACTCTTTTTGATTTTTTCATTTTCACTTTTAAGATCGTCCCTTTCCTTCTCAAACTGCTTTACAGTCCTTTTTAGATCATTGATCTTCTCAGTCATCTCCAACTCATCACCTAAGGTAACCCCCATCCCAGATTCAATCTTTTCAAGATATTCCTTTTTATCTTCAATTTTTTGTTCTAAAAGTTCTAAACTCTTTTCCTCCTCGTCAAATTTTTTCTTTAGATTTAAATATTTCTTCTCAAGATTCTTAATCTCCTCAGTCTTATTCTTTTCATCCTGTTTCAAAGACTCAAGATTTTTAGTTATCTTTTCAACAGTTTTTTTACTCTCTTTGATTTCGCCCTTTATTATTTCAAGGTTTCTTTTTTCCTCTTCATTCTCTTTTTTCAGATCCGTAAGGGCTCTCTCTTCAAAATCGTATTTATTTTTTATTTCTTCAAAAGATTGTAATAAACTATTTTTTTCTTTGTTGATCTTCTCTATTTCCTTTAAAACCCCCTCTTTTTGCTTTTCTCTATCATCTATTTCTTTTTCAAGATTTGAAATTTCTATCTCTATACTCTCCTTCTTTCGTTTGAGATTTTCGATGCTTTTCTCATTCTCTTTTTTTATCTTTTCAGATTCTTTTTTTAGTTCTTCTAACCTTTTTTCTTTATCGCTTATCTCTTTGGAGTAACTTTTTAGAAGGGAATTGTGTTCATCAATTTTTTCCCTGAGTTTTTTCTCCTCTAAAGATTTTTTCATCAGATTTGAGACTATTCTGTTAAGTTCCTCATTTTTCCTAACTATCTCATTTTCCAATTTTTCGAAATCCTCTTTACCTTCAAATATCTTTTGCTCCGTTTTTTCCTCTTCATAAGGAGTTTCTTCCTTTACCTCCTCTTCTACCCTTTCTTCGACCTCCTCTTCTATCTTTTCATTTCCCTCTATTTTTTCAACTTCCTTCTCCACATTTTCAGTCTCAACGACTTCTTTTTCAGTTTTTTCCATTTCAAGTTCTTCTTTCCCGCTCTCCTGAAGTTGATTCAAAACTTCCTCATGGACAATCTCTTTAGGTATATTATCAAGTTCTTCAGTGTATTCGGGTTCATAATCGGTTACCTCTTCTGAAACCTCCTCTTTAACCTTTTCAAGAGGAACACTTTCCTTTGTCTTTTCAACATTCTCTTCTAAAGTTTTTTCATCTTCTATTTTAACCTTCTCTTTCTCTACTTCTTCAACTTTTTCACTTTTTTCATCAGCAACCTCAATATTCTCAAAAACATCAAGAAGGTCCTCAATTGTTTCTTCATGGATATCTTTATCGACCTTTTCCTCTGCAACTTTTTCCGTTGAGGAAGTTGTCTCCTCTGAAAATTCAGTATCAAAGGAATCAAGCATATCTGAAAGATCTGAAACTATATCCTCTGCTATATTTTCCTTTTCAATAGCAGTTTTTTCATCTTTATCATTTTTCCAAGAAGCGACTCTTATTTTCTTTTTCTTTTTTAGAGTAATCTTTTTTTGTTCTTCATTCTTTTTTATTTTATTCTCATCTTTTTCAGGTTCATCTTTTTTTCTAAAAAACATCCCCCCTCCTTTTAACTTCTTGGATGGAATGTATCATAAATTTTACTTAACTGTTTCTTGTTGACATGTGTATATATCTCGGTAGTTATTATACTAGAATGGCCGAGCATTTCCTGGACACTTCTAAGATCCGCTCCGCCCTCTATAAGATGAGTAGCGAAAGAATGTCTTAAAATATGTGGATGTAATTCTTTTTTTATACCTGCCTCTTTAGCCCTTTTCCTAAGAATGTTCCAAATATCCATTCTTGTTAATTTTTTTCCTCTTCTACTTAAAAATAGAAATTCACTTTTATCTTTTGCAAAAAAGCCTCTATATTTTTTTAAATACTCTTCGATACTTTTCAAAGCTACCCGATTCAAGGGAATCATTCTTTCTTTCATTCTTTTTCCTAAAACTTTTATATAACATTCCTCATAGAAAACTGATTCCAATTTTAGGTTTATAAGTTCCGACACCCTTAATCCGGCTCCATATATTGTTTCTAAAATTGCTTTATCCCTACTATCGTAAGGAGAATCCACTTTTATACAATTTAAAATTGAAGTAACCTCTTCAACAGTCAGATAATCAGGTAATTTTTTTGATAACTTTGGAGGTAAAACATTTTCAGTTGGATCTTTATCTATGATCTTTTCCCTGTAAAGAAATTCATATAGATTTTTTATAGAAGTTAACTTCCTTGAAATTGACCTAGCATTTATGCCTTCAATAGAAAGTTCATTTAAAAAATTTTCAATATTACTTTCATCACTGATTTTTATCTCAATATTTTTATCCTTACAGTAAAGAAGATACTGGTTAACATCAGTAAGGTAAGCGGATAACGTAAGATCAGAGCAACCCTTTTCTGTTAAAAGATAGTTTTTAAAATCCAAAAGCAATCTACTTTTAGAAGATATCAAAGGAATCTCCTTTTGATGGTACTATTACATTCTCATAACCATTCTCTTTTAACGCAATTTTAAAAGATTCTATCTGATTTTCTTCTCCATGTACAAGGTATATCTCTTTTTTCGGATCAACACTTTTTATATGGTTTAAAAGGTCATTCCTATCAGCATGGGCTGAATACTCATTCATAACAACAACCTCTGCCTTTAATCTGTATTCCTCTCCAAAAATTTTTACCTTCTCCTGTTTTTCTACTATCTTTCTTCCAAGTGTATTTGAAGCCATAAATCCTGTAATCAAAATTGTATTATCAGGGTTTTCAATATTGTTTTTTAGATGGTGTAATATTCTTCCCGCTTCACACATCCCGCTTGCTGAAATAATGATCTTCGATTCTTTCATGCTATTTAATTTCTTCGATTCTTCAACATTTTCAATATAAAAGAGATTTTCAAAATTGAAAGGATCCTTTCTGGAGTTAAAAAGAGTAACCATATCTTTATCGTAACATTCAGGATGGTTTTCAAAAATTTTTGTTATATTAACTGTTAAAGGAGAATCTACAAAAATTTTCATACCGTGATCATACCCTTCTTCTCTCAACATAAAAAGATCATATATGAGTTCCTGTGCTCTTCCAACGGAAAAAGCTGGAACTATAAGGTTCCCCTTTTTTAACTTAACTTGTTCTATAACCTTTTTCAACTTCTCTCTACTTTCCTTTATATCGGAATGTAACCTATCACCATAGGTTGATTCAGTTATGACAACATCAACATCTTTGACCATATCAGGATTTCTTATTATTGGGAGATGTTTTCTCCCAAGATCACCAGTAAAAAGAAGTTTTTTGCCATTCTTTTCAAAAATTATTTGAGAGGAACCCAAAATATGACCTGCATCTATGAAGGTCACTTTGAGATCTTTATCAATTGAAATTTGATTGTAATAGTTCACACCTTTGAAATACTTGAATGACTTTTCGGCATCATCAACTGTGTAGAGAGGTTGTTTGTTTTCAGGATTTTTGTTTTTCTTGTTTAAGTATTCTATATCCTTTTCATGAATATGTGCGCTATCAAGAAGCATAGGAACCAAAAGATCCATTGTAGCGTAAGTTGAAATGATTTCAGAGTTAAAACCCTGTTTTACAAGATTGGGGATATTTCCAGAATGATCTATATGGGCATGTGAAAGAAGAAGAAGATCAATAGATTTTGGTTCGAATGGAAAATTTAAATTCGCTCTTTCACTCTCTTTCCTTCTTCCCTGAAAAAGTCCACATTCAACAAGTATTTTTTTGCTATTATATTCTAAAAGAAATTTTGAGCCGGTTACTTCTTTCGTCGCACCAAAAAATGTTATTCTCAATTTAACTCCTTATATTGAATTCATTTAAAACTTCTTTAAACATTTTCAAACCACCATAAAGCCCATGCCCAGGGAAAATTTTAGATTCTTTGTTAGGTTTTGAAAAAAGTTTTTTTACAGATTCGATTATTTTTTGGGGATCCCCACCAGCAAGATCCGTTCTACCTATACCTTCGGTAAAGATTAAATCTCCAGAAACAATTTTATTATCAAAAATCAAACTTATTGAGCCTGGAGTATGACCTGGAGTTGAAACAATATCTATGATTTCTCCACCAAAACTTATCTTGGAATTATCATCCAGAAGTATCTCAGCCTCAGGTGAAATGTAGTTTTCACCGATATAATATGACATATTCAATTCAGGATCTAAAAGATAATCATAATCCAGAACTCCAACACATATAGGTATATCGAAATGATTTTTAATAAACTGGTTACCTGAAATATGATCGTAATGTCCATGAGTGTTTATTATTTTTTCCGGGATAAGTTCATTCTTTTTTATGAAATCAAACACTTTTTCCCCATCAGCTGGGTCAACTATCAGGACTCTTCTATCCTTAGAGATAATAAAATAGGTGTTCGTTTCAATCTGACCATTTATAAGGCACTCGATTTTTAATTTTGTTTGCCCCATAATTTATAAGTTTAACAAAAAATTTTTTTTAATCAATATTAATATTTACTTTTTAAAAAAAATGTTTATTATTTCTCTTTATGCTAAAAATAAAAAGAACTTTAAATTATTATAAAAAAATTTTAAAAGCGATAAATAGAAACGCTTATTTTTATCTTCTAGGTAATCTTTTTTCAGGTTTCGGTTTCTCGGCTTTCACACTTCTATTTAACATCTATCTCAAAAGTTTGAATATAGGTGAATCCAAAATTGGAAACCTCCTCTCAACTGGAACTTTCACAACCGCTTTGTTAATTTTACCTGCAGCATATATTGTTAAAAGAACGGATGTAAAAAAATTTTTTATAATCTCTCCAATTTTAACTGTTACAGGTTATTTCCTGGCAATCCAGAGTTCAACTTTTCAACTAAGAATGTTAGGTTTTATTCTTGCTGGGATATCTGCTGCGTTTACTTCGGTTATAAGTGGACCTTTTATCATGTCAGTTTCCGATTCTGTTACAAGAACATTCCTTTTTTCATTGAATCAGGCTACAATGTTAACTGCTGGAATAAGTGGTAATTTGGTTTCAGGATTTTTACCAAATATAATCAAAAGATTCGGTTTCTCTGAAGTGAAATCATTAAAGTATGCGATTTTTTTTCATCTTTTATTCGTGATTATATCACTCTTTTTCTTTTCAAAAATAAAAGTGAAAAAAATTTACAATTCAACTTTTAAAGATAAGGTAAAATTTAACACTAACCTGAAAATACTTTTCTACCTTGTAATGCCCCCACTAATAATTGGTCTTGGAGCGGGGATGACGATTCCTTTTCTGAACCTCTATTTTAAAACAATATTCCATCTTTCACCGTCAACTATAGGAATCATTTTTTCAATAGCACAACTTTTGACAATTTTGGGTTCTCTTTTATCACCACTGTTAGCAAAAAAATTTGGCCTTATAAATACGATAATTATAACACAAATCGTATCGATACCATTTCTTTTCATACTCGGCTTTTCTTACTTTTTCCCTCTTGTTTTAATATCTTTCTTTCTAAGAAACGCCCTGATGAATATGGGCTCACCACTTTCCTTAAATTTCTCTCTGGAGGTTGTTGATCCTGAAGATAGATCTTTTACAAGTGGACTACTCTCGTTAGCATGGCTTGCATCCTGGGGATTAACAGCAAATTTTGGTGGTTATTTTATTGAAAAAACTGGTTACAGGATCCCCTTTACTTTTACAATAATCTGTTATTTTACATCTTCGCTTTTGTATTTTATTCTTTTGAGACCACTAGAAAAGAGGATCAGAACCTCAAAATGAACTTTATACCTCCGTTGAAGTTTCCCTGCTCATCTCTTTCCGTTACAATGCTAGTGTTATTACCGAACTTATATTCTATTTTGAACTGATCCTTAGAAAATGAGAATATATCGTGTGTGTATGAAAGATAGAGTTTTTTCCCTATATATTTTCCCACAGATAACTTTGCACTTTTTTCCTTATCTAAAAGTGATGTGTTAACATCGAGTTGATCAACACCTATTGAGGATGATATTATATTTAAATACCTATTTCTAAGATAAATTTGAAGTGCTTTTTCTGGAAGAGTTCTTGTAAAATCGTTCAGATTTGTAATATTGTTCAAAGTGGTGTTAAAACTTAAAACACTTATTATGTTTTCAAGAGACATAGGGGGATCTGAACTTACAACTATTTTAGGATTGGAAGTGCTTCCCTTGACATTTATATTGATTTTAGCTTCTTTTCTCTCCTCACCTTCAGTAAAATAAACATTAGTACTTGCAAGGATATCCATAAAGGGATCAATATCTTTTGAACTCTGTCTCAAGGTGAAAATACCTCTCTCTATAGAAAACCTCTTTTCAAGATAGAAGTATGTACCCCTTATCACTTCAGCGTTACCAGTTATATTATATTTGAAATTGTCCTTCTTTAAATTTACCTCTCCTTTTAATTCAACATTAACGAAACTGTTCTTAAGCCATAAGTTTCCATCAGATACAAACTTCAGATCAAGGTTTGTAATATATCCCGATGATGAAGCACCTCCTTCTTGTGATCTAATAAAGAATGGAAAATTTGAAACTCCCTCGTTTATGAATATTAAACCTGATGTTGTAATATGATTTTTATCTCCATATATTTTTAACGAACATTGACCGAAAGCATCAACATAATCTATTCCGTTGGAATGAAATCCATCAGCAACAATATCGAAATGATAATTTCCAAGAGTCCATCTTTTCTTTTCAAACTCTCCAACAACTTCTACCTTTCCTTTTTCTGTTAACCCTCTGAGTTGAATATCTTTTAAAATGTCACCTTCAAAAACTCCATGCCCCTCAACATTGGTGATCTCAGTTCCAAGTTCAACGATATAAATATTTGAGGAATCAACCTTAACTTCCCCATACACTTTAGGATCTGATAGAGTTCCAAGGATTTTACCTTCCAAACTCAAACCATTTTTAGTTTCAACTCTAAAAATATTTTTTAAAGGAACAAAATATTTGTTACCGATATTGGAAAGTTTTACATTAAGATTCAGTTCGGAATCCAAAATTTTTGAAAAATTTTTTATTAAGACATCACCGAAAAGATAAGAGTGATTGCCATCATTGTAAATATTGAAATGGTTCAATTTTAAAATATTGTTTTCTACCTCACAGTTAAAATCAAGAGAGTCAAAAATAAGTTCATAATAGTTCAAGTTTTTAGATTTCCCTGAAAAAGTTAACCTTTTCCTTTTATCCGATATAAAACCGTTTCCAAAGATTAAAGCATCCCCATTCATATTATAACCTGAAAAATATCTCGTAAGTAAAAGATTTTTATCCATAATCTCAAAATCGAATGTGAAAGAATCTTTTAACTTTACAAGTTCAAAATGAGCATATCCTTCACTACCTTCAAGTGAAACATCTTTTACTGAAAAATCATTCTTAGACATTTTTATTTCAATAGGTTTTGTCAATCTTAAAAAATCAACATCAGTTTTAAGATCAAGTTGTGTTACATTTCCAAGAAATTTTAAATTTTTTTCATCTAACTCACCTTCTATCTTGGTACTTAAAGATAATATCTCTGAAATAGCATCCATATCTATAAAAATTTTCTCTTTTTTCTTTTTAACTTCAGCATAGAGTATATCCAGATTCTTTTTGAAAACTGTTCCATTGAGAGCGTAAAATGACCCAACTAACTGGTCAATCAAACCATCGTTATAAAAAAATTTCGAGTTTAAGGAAAGAAAATTTATAAAACTGTTGTTTAAGTTAAAATCTTTTATTTCCAAAGAATTTTCACAAAAAATATTGCCCATCCTTCCTTTTAAATTTATAAAACCATTCAAATTTCCACCCAGGTTGATCTTTTTGTTTATTTCAGAAACAAAACTTAAAGGGAATTTTTCAAAAGTTATTTTCATTTCATTATTCTTTTTACCAAAGTTTCCATTAAGCCAGACACTCCCCTCTTTTATGTTTAAGTTCAGATTTTTTGTAAAAATAATATTTCTATTAAAAGTTAACAAACCATTCAATAGTAAGTCATCAAACTCTCCATAGGAACCTCTTACTGAATCAATATTTAAGGATAAATAATCTTTAAAGTTCGTTTTAAAATTAACTTTCCCATAGAATTTATTCTTTTTAAATTCTATTTTTTTCAAAAAACTTTCAAGTGATAAAGAATCAAGTTTCAATGTGAATTCACCATTTAATCCATCTTCAAAATCTATAAAACCTTTTGAAACAATACAAAAGTTCTTATCATCACATTCAATATTTTTAACATTAAGGGTATCATTTTTGAAAAACATTTCACCGTTTATATAGGCATAGGAAAATTCATTGAAACTAAATTTTTTTATCTCAAATTTCAAACTTCCATTATCAAGAAAAGGTGAAAGTATAAAATCTCCAAACATTTTACCATCAACATTGTATCTGTTTTTACCATAATAGAATGTTTTATTATCCACTTTCGTTTCGAAGTTTTTAATTTGAAGAAAGGAATCTTTAAGAATTACCTTAAAAGTTGAAAAAATCTTATCTGAATTTATCGTGTTATTTATCACAATCGAATCTTTCAAAAAAAATGAGAACTCCCCTTCAATATTATTTACTTTAAAAGTATCAAAGGAAATTTCATAAAATTTATAATATGTAAAAAGAAGTCTTTTACCTAAACTCAAGGAAGATAAAAACTTTTTATTCTTTAGTATAATGTCTTTATAATGTATTTGAAAATTGTTCACCTCTAAATTGTTAATATCAATTTTTATTTTATTTTCAAAGTCTGGTAAAACAAAACTAAATTTAAAATTTTTTATATCGAATTCATTCTTTTCTACCAATGAGGGACTCGCCTGATTTTCTTTAATTTCAAAAACGATATCTTCAACATAAAACTTATTAACTATCACCCTTTTGAACAACAATGAAGATAAACTCAAAGATATGTTTGTAGTTTTACTAATTAAAGAAATATTTTCATTTTCAAACTTTAAATTTTTTAATTGAAATCTATTTAAATTCCCCTTCAACTTTTCAATCTGGCAAGTTCCTTTTAATGACTTAGAGATAAGATTTTCCAATCCAGATTTTATCAATCTGTTGAAAATACCAAAATTCAAAAAAATTAAATTGGATATGTAAAGAACAAGAATAATAATAAGAGTTATTAAAACGGTTCTTTTTTTTCTATCCATCAGAAAGGATTCCCTATACTGAAATAGTATTTCATATCTTCAACAACATTAAAAGGTTTTGCAACATCGAACCTTAAAGTCCCAAACATAGTGTTATAAAAAACTCCGATACCACCTGATAACACAAAATCCTTAATATTAATTTTAAAATCGAAATATCTCTTCAACAATCCAGTATCAAAGAAATATACCATACCAAAAGATTTGTATGCTTTTACTCTCAACTCGTAATTTAGATTTATCATAAAGTTTCCAGATCTTGTTCCAAGATCATTTAATGGACCTATAGAATCCTGATTTACACCTCTTACACTTGTGAGCCCTCCAAGGGTGAATTGTTCATTTATAGATATACCCCTCTCATAAGATAAACCGTAAGGTAAAATAATTCCAAACCTAACTCTCATCATATTAACAATCTGTTCTTTGTAACTATAATAATTTGAATTCTCATAAACGAACCTCAAAAAATTGTTATAACCTTTCAAAAAACCGCCTGCAAAATCGAATTTAGCCATAGAAAATACACCTTTCATCGGGAAAATAACCTCATCTCTGGAATCAAAATATAGTATCAGATTAGTTGAATTTGTCGTTACTTTTTCGTATCTATAACTCTGCCCTTCAAAAAATGTATCTATAGTGCTTAACCTGTAGGACCAGTTGTTTGAAAAAGAGAACAGGTTGAAAACTCTACTTAGACCAGCATTTAAAACAAAATCCCTTTTTAGATAAAATGGATTACTCTCTATATTAAAACCTACATTTGAATTGAAAGTATAAAATGAACTGAAAAGATAAGGAACTTTATATCTTAAAATAGTATAAAACCATTTATCAAACATCATAAAAGGATCTGAAACAAAGGATGAAGATGCTGAGTTTTCTAAAGAGATTTTTTCAGAATTGTTGAAAAGGTTATCATTTCCTATACCTGTAGAGATTTTCAGTTTGTTTGGGAACTGGTATAACAGAGCTGAAGATACCCAATTCTTTTTTTTCTCTTCACCGTAAAAATAAACCGTTAGGGACTCTTTTTTTTCATCTATCCCTTCAACCTTAAAATTCAAAGAATTGAAAAGGTTTGAAGAATAAATCTTCTGTTGAAGGTAATATATGTCTTCAGGAACATAAACTCTTCCTATATAACTTTTTGTTTCCATTTCAAAAATCTTTTTGGTTGCCTTTAAATTTATCTTGTCAAAAGTGATATCCTTGATGTAGGTTCTTTCCCCTTCATCTATATTTACATATAGAGCAACCCTGTACCTATTCTCCTGTGGAACAAGTTCATAATCCACAGATGAGTATATATACCCTAAAGAGGCATATCTATCAATTATATTGATCTGTTTTTGATATATTTTTTCAATATTAAGAGGGGTATTCTTTTTAAGGCCAAGTATCGAAAGGATCTCACTCTCATCTAATACTTTATTCCCATATATTTTTACGTCCGTTACAAGAGTTAAAAAACCTTCATTTATTTTTATAAATATATCAGCTCGGTTCGAATCTGAAAACATTTCATACCTTTCTATATCAATATCTAAAAATCCCTTAGATTTATAAAAAGAGATTAAAAGGTTTTTTCTTTCGTTAAAAGTAACTTTATCTATATTACCACCAATTTTTATTTTTAAAATTTTTTTTATTGTTTCTTCTGGAAGATAAAGATTTCCCTCAATGCTGATACTTCTTATTTTTTCTGAAAATATACTGATAAAAAAAAATGATATCAAAAATGTCAGTATAACTTTTTTAATTCTATCCCCCTGTAATAATGTTTCAATATCTCTTTATAACTCTTTCCCTGACTTGCCATCTCCATCGCTCCATACTGACACATTCCAACTCCATGTCCAAAACCCTTTCCATATATAAATATTTTACCATCCCTTTCTTCAAAATTGAACATCCTACTTTTTAAAAATCCTCCCTGATGTTCCTCAAATGTTATCAATTTTCTTATTTTGAGACCTTTGACTATAAATTTTTCACCACTCTTATCGATAATTTCAACTTCAACAACCCTTTTATGTTTATCATATTTTTTGATTTTAAATTTTACAATATTTAAGTTCTTTTTTAAAATATTTGAGGCATTGTTTGAAATCATCTTATAAAAATATTCTTTTTTAAATTGGTAACCCCAGTTAAAATGTTTGGATTGAAAGCAGTAAGGTTTTCCGTATCCAAAAATACAATTTTTTGGAGCATCCACAACAGATCTCAGATACGGTAAGGGAGCACCACCCCATTCATCCTCATTGTCGCTTGTATAACCTCCACATGTTGAATGGTATTTGGCATCTATAGGGACACCTCTGTAGAAAGCTACAACACCTTTTGTCATCTCTACAGCAATGTTAACCAAACTATCCTCAACAAGAACTCCTCTATAAACCTGATCCTGAACAGTTGATTCAAGATCGTACCCCATATCATAATTTTTGTTTAATCTACTGTAAGCGTAAGTTCTTGCTGCAACAGCCTGTGCTTTAAGTGCCTCTATCCTTTTTTTGTCCAGTTTTCCTATTTCTGCTGGAACAACACCTTTTAGATAATCTTCCATATACAACCGGTTTATAGGTAAAATAAAATTATCAACATCTCTAATAAAAATTATCTCTCCCCTGTAAACCATCCCTTTATAAATCAGAAATCCATTCTTCTTTGTTGGAACAAATTTCAAAGGGTAATATTTTAAAAGTATTCTTTTATTCCTATTGATATATGCTAAAGGATAATTGTGTCCAGAGTAAATAAAACATGTATCGTTTCCTTTGATTTCTATTTCTCCCTCTTGTGTAATAAGTTTAAAGTTCGATTTTGAGGTTATGAAAGATTCTTTTACTTTATGTTCAAGGGCTATTCTTACAATCAGATCTTTACTATAACCGTTAAAATTTTTTTTTGCACATCCTGTAATTAAAAAAACAAAAATTAGGGGAAAAAATAAATTTCTTTTTAAATTCATAAACTTTTAAAAATTTCTCTTCCAAATTTTATATAATCCTTTAAAATTGGAGGGAAATCAAAGCCATCATCTGTCTGATATTTTTCGATTAGAGCGATCACAGTTCTTGGAGTTGCAAGTCCTGAACCGTTTAGGGTATGTATAAAGAGATTTTTTCCTTCTCTACTCTTATACCTTATCTTACCTCTTCTTGCCTGAAAATCAAGAAAATTGCTTACAGATGAAACTTCTAAAAACTCCTTTGAACCTTCAGCCCAAACCTCAATGTCGTAAGTTTTCGATGATGAGAAGGATGTATCAAAATCAGGTAAAAGTATAACCCTATAAGATAAACCAAGTAAAACAAGTACCCTTTGTGCTTCTTCAAGCATCTCAAGATGTGCTTTTTTTGACTCTTCAGGTTTCGTAAATCTAACTAGTTCAACTTTATTGAACTGATGTAACCTTTTTAGACCTTTTGTATCCTTTCCATATGAACCTGCTTCCCTTCTAAAACAGGCTGAGTAAGCAACGAATTTTTTGGGTAATTCATTTTCATTAAGTATTTCATCTCTAAAAATGTTCGTTACGGGAACTTCTGCGGTTGGTATCAAAAACAGATCATCATCTTTTAACCTGTACATATCCTCTTCAAGTTTTGGTAACTGTCCTGTAGAGAAAAGAGAGTCATAGTTAACTAGAAAAGGCGGAAAGATCTCCTTATAGTTATGTTTAACGATATGAAGATCAAGCATAAAATTGACAAGAACCCTTTCAAGATATGCTGCTTTACCCAAATAGAGAGGGAAATGGGACCCTGAGATCTTTGCTCCCCTTTTAAAATCTATTCCTTCATCAGATTTGATTATTTCAAAATATGATAATTTTTTTTCTTCAAATTTCCCAAACTCTTTAACGATTTTAAAATTTGAATTTTCACCTGAAGGAACCTCTTCATCAAGAATATTTGGAATCCATTTCAAAAGGTTAAATTCCTCTTCCTCGATCCTTTTTAACTCTTCCTCCTCTTCTTTTATCTTGTTTGAAATCTCTTTACCTTTTTCAAGGAGGGGACTTATATCCCCTCCATCTTTTCTTGTTTTTGAAACCTGTGAACTATTTTTATTCTTTTCTTCTCTAAGGGAGTTTAATGAGTTTATCAATTCTTTTCTCCTGTTTATAACCTTAAAAAGGTGCTCAAAATTTACTTTACATTTTTTTGCTGTTGCACTTTTTTCAACAAGTTCCCTGTTTGATACTATAAACTCCCTATCCAGCATATTTTCTCCTTACTCTTTTTTTAATTCGCTCTGTGCTGCTGCGAGTCTTGCAATTGGAACTCTGAAAGGTGAACAGGAAACATAATCGAAACCATTCTTGTTGAAGAAATCTATAGATGCAGGATCTCCACCATGTTCTCCACAAATACCGAGTTCAATATTCTGATTTACCTTCTTTGCATCCTCTATAGCGATTTTTATCAATCTTCCAACACCAACCTGATCGAGAGTCTGGAAAGGATCGTCCTTTAAAATCTTTTTATCCTCTATGTATGTTTTCAAAATAGGTCCAACATCATCCCTCGAAAAACCTAAGGTTGTCTGTGTCAAATCGTTGGTACCGAATGAGAAGAAATCAGCCTCTTTGGCGATTTCAAATGCAGTTAGAGCAGCCCTTGGTAATTCAATCATTGTTCCTATTAATACTTTCAATTCCATCTTGTACTCTTCAAAAACTTTTTTCATGGTTGTAACAACAACCTCTTTCTGTAACTGTAACTCTTTAACATTACCAACAAGAGGTATCATTATTTCTGGAATAACCTTTTTACCTTCCTTTGTAACTATACATGCTGCTTCTATTATTGCCCTTGTCTGCATCTCAGTTATCTCAGGATATGTTATCCCCAATCTGCAACCTCTATGACCGAGCATAGGGTTGGCTTCCTTCAAGCTCTCAATTTTCTGCTCAAGTATATCAACTGATATTCCCATCTTGGATGCAAGAATTTTTATCTGTGATTCTTCCTTTGGTAAGAATTCATGTAATGGTGGATCAAGAGTTCTTATAACTACAGGATAACCATCCATTGCTCTGAAAATGCCTACAAAATCTTCCCTTTGCATTGGCAATATTTTTTCAAGAGCTTTTTTTCTCTCTTCGGTAGTTGAAGAAAGTATCATCTGCCGCATCGCTTCAATCCTATCCTCTCCAAAAAACATATGTTCTGTCCTACAAAGTCCTATTCCTTTCGCTCCAAAATTTCTTGCAGTTTGAGCATCAGAAGGCGTATCAGCGTTTGCTCTTATTTGCAGCCTTTTGAACTCATCTGTTAGTTTCATCAAAGTTTCAAATTCATTTTTTAGTTCTGGTTTAACTTTGTTGACATTACCTTCTATAACCCTTCCAGTTGAACCATCAATAGTTATATAATCTCCATCCTTTAAAACTTTATCTTTGATCTTCATTATTCTTTTTTCAAGATCTATTTCAATATCTGAACAACCAACGACACAAGGTTTTCCAAGACCTCTCGCAACAACTGCGGCATGTGAAGTCATTCCACCTCTCGCTGTAAGAATCCCACTACAAATGTTCATTCCAACTATATCTTCGGGTGAAGTTTCCTCTCTGACAAGGATAAGTTCCTTTTCGTTCTTTTTCTTTTCAACAGCTTCCTTAGCAGAAAAGACTATCCTCCCACTTGCAGCACCTGGAGATGCTGGTAAACCTTTTGATAGAACGTTCAATTCAGCTTTTGGATCTATCATAGGATGCAACATTCCATCAACATCTTTTGGAGAAACTCTTAAAACAGCTGTCTTTTTATCGATTATTCCTTCCTCATAGAGATTGATGGCTATTTTTATTGCTGCCTGAGGAGTTCTCTTTCCATTTCTTGTTTGTAACATCCAGAGTTTTCCCTTTTCGATCGTAAACTCCATATCCTGCATATCTTTATAATGTCTTTCAAGAAGGTTTCTATAACTTTCAAGTTCTTTGTAAAGTTCCGGCATCAACTCTTCCAGTGTTTTTTGAGAATCATCAGTTTTCGAATTTTTATTTATAGGTTGGGGAGTTCTTATACCTGCAACCACATCCTCGCCTTGAGCATTTACAAGATACTCTCCATAAAAGTAATTTTCACCTGTAGATGGATTCCTTGTAAATGCAACCCCAGTAGCTGAATCGTTTCCCATGTTTCCAAAGACCATTGATTGAACATTAACAGCTGTTCCCCAGTCTTCTGGGATCTTCTCAATTTTTCTGTACTCTATAGCTCTTTCATTGTTCCATGATTTGAAAACAGCCTCTATAGCTCCCCAGAGTTGTGTCCTAACATCATCAGGGAAATCTTTTTTTGTTTCCTTTTTCACAAGTTCCTTATAGAGTTTAACAATTTTCTTCAGATCGTTAACATCGAGATCAACATCCAAAGTAACATTTTTCTCATGTTTTACAGTGTTCAACACCTCTTCAAAAAGTTTATGCTCTACATGTAAAACGACATTTGCGTACATCTGAATAAATCTTCTGAAAGCATCGTATGCAAATCTCTCATTGTTAGTTGATTCTGCAAGTCCCAAAACTGTTGTCTCGTTAAGGCCTAGGTTTAAAATCGTATCCATCATACCTGGCATAGAGGCAGGAGCTCCAGATCTTACGGAAACTAGTAAAGGGTTGTTCCTATCTCCAAATTTTTTGCCCAAAATATCCTCTAATTTTACTAGATTCTTTTCAACATCATTTTGAAGTCCTTCTGGATATTTACCACCACTTTTTGTGAAATAGGCACAAACTTCAGTAGTTATTGTAAATCCAGGGGGAACAGGCAATCCCAAGGATGCCATTTCGGCAAGGTTAGCACCTTTTCCTCCCAAAAGCATCTTCATGGATGCATTTCCCTCTGTAACTCCTTTACCAAAGAAGTAAATCATCTTTTCCATCTTTTTAACCTCCTGATTTTGAAAATTTTTCAAGATTTTTATTTTATTATAAATTCGAATAAAATCAAGTATTTTATTGACAAGAGAGTTAAAATCTATAGTATATTTTTAATGAAAGATTATAAGAAATATTTTCCTTTTTTTAAATACAACCCAAAAAAGGTTTATCTCGATTCCGCATGTATGGGATTAAAGCCTTACAAGTTGATAGAAAGTATCAATGAATATTATTTAAAATATTCTATTTGTGCAGGCAGATCCACTTACAGGTTGTCAAAAGAACTTGAAGAAAGACTTGACATCTCAAGAGAAAAAATTTCAAAACTTATAAACGCTAAAAGTAAAAGGGAAATTGTGTGGACAAGAAATACAACCGAATCTATAAACCTCTTTGCAAGATCCTTCAAATATGAAAAAGATAGGAGAAGAGTCATAATTACCGAAAAAGAACATAATTCAAACCATTGCGTATGGAAAGAACTATCAAAAAAGGGAATAATAGAGTTAACAATTTTAGATTCAAACAGAGATAATACATTCAATTTAAATATTCTTGAAGATCAACTTAAAAAAGGTGACGTTATTTTAGTTTCAACAGTTCATGTATCAAATCTTGACGGTATTGAGAATCCAATAAAAAAAATAGCTGATTTATCTCACAAATACGGGGCATACATCTTTATCGATGCAGCCCAATCGGTTCCACATACAAAGGTTGATGTTGTTGAAAACAGTATCGATTTTATGGCTTTTTCTATACACAAAATTTATGGTCCAACTGGACTTGGTGTTCTGTATGTAAAAAATGATCTTTTCGATAAAATAGATCTTTACAATGTAGGTGGTGATACTATCAAAAACACCTTCATCTTAAAGGATCCAGAGTATAGAACATACCCATATAGATATGAAGCAGGTCTTGCCAATTTTTCAGCAATTTACAGTGTTTCATCAATAGTTGATTTCGTTGAAAAGATAGGTTATGAAAATATAGAAAAAAGGGTTAACTATCTAAACAACCTTTTTAGAAAATTTCTAAAAAACTATGAAGAGATAAAGATAATTGGAGATACTGACGATAGGAATGTCAAAGGAATAACAACTTTTTTTATAAAGAAATTCACAAGATTTTCAGAGGATGAAGAAACTATTGGTGAAAAATTTGACAGAAAATATGGAATTCTTTTAAGAACTGGATTTTTCTGTGTAAATCCATATTTCGATAACAGGGAAAGGAAAGGAGAAATAAACCCTTTGCATTATCCAGCAATAAGAGCATCTTTTGGGTTCTACAACGATGAAGATGACCTTGAGAAACTCGAAAAGAGTATAAAAAGCATTCTTAAATCTCTCAAAGGATGGCCAACTTTATGAAAAAGGAAGAAATAAAAAAATTTCTGATAAAAATTCAGAAAGAACAGCATAAAATTATTGATAAATTCAACATTTCTATTGAAGGTTCAGTTTGTGATACTTCATCTAAATTTAAAGATGTTATCTCTTTCTATATTTTAAACGAAAATGGGATTATAAAAGATATCTCTGGTAAATGTGGTCCCTGTGACCCTTATGCGTACATAACAATCAATATTCTTAGTAAAATATTAAAAGGGCTCAAATTGAAAGATATAAGATTGGACAACGATGAAATATATAAAAGATTTGTTAGAGAATTGGGGACAGAAATGGATGATGATATGAGGTTCCATTTCGAAACAATTCTTAAAATAGTTCAGGAAAAGGTTACTTCATAAGTTCAATTATTTTTGAAATATAATCGTAATCTATTTTAAGGTTTCTTGTTGGTGCACATTCTATAACATTCTTTTTTATCTCCTCATAATCTTTTATCCCATAGAATGACAACCTTGTTGGAGATTTTATGTCATCAAAAAATTTTTCAAGTTCTTCTATGCTTTTCTTAACTACATAATTTTTATCACCATCTATCCCAAAAACATTCTTCCCAAAAAGGTAAAATTTTCTTGAATATTTTTCACTGTTAACTTTCATCCATGCTGGAATCACTATAGAAAGGCCAGCGCCATGTGGAATATCAAAAAGGGCACTGAGAGCATGTTCTATAAGATGGTTTTCAAATTTAAATTTACCGATACCTGCAGTTGTAATACCACTAAGACCAAGAGCTGCAGCCCACATTATGTTTGCCCTCTCTTTTACATTTTCAGGGTCATTTAAAACTTTGAATGTTGAATTTATAACACTTTTTACAATTGTTTCTGTGAAACCATCCTGAATAGGAGTATTATCATCATCGGATGTGAAATACCCTTCAAGAACATGAGATATTATATCAACTGATGCAAAAGCGGTGTAATCTTTTGGAAGTGTAACGGTTAATTTTGGATCAAGGATTGAAAATTTGGGAAAAAGCTTTTCACCTTGAATCCGTATCTTATGTTTTAAAGCATCGTTCTGTATTACAGAGATTGGATTGAATTCACTTCCGGTAGCAGAAACTGTAAGAATAACCATCAAAGGTAAAGCGTTTTCAATTTTAATATCCTTTGAAAAAAGATCCCAAGGATCACCATTATAAAAATATCCTGCAGCTATAGCTTTTCCAGTATCTATAACACTTCCACCACCTAATGTGACTATAGAATCGACATTCTCCTTTTTAGCAATTTCTATACCCTCTCTGACTTTTTCTATAACTGGATTTGGTTTAACACCCTCAAGAATAATATAACTTGATCCATTCTCTTTTATCATACTTTCAAGTTTTTCTAAAAGTCCATACTTTTTAACAGAGCCTTTCCCAATAATTATTAGATGTTTTTTCCCTAAAATTTTTAAATATTCCGAAGTATTATAAAACTTATCTTCTCCAAAAACAATTTTTACAGGGTTATAAAAGATAAAATTGTTCATTTTTTCTCCTTTTTAATTTTGATTATATCTACTAAAATTTATTTTTCAATATGAAATATTTTTTGTAAAATAAATTTTAAAACATTTCCAAACCTAAAAAACCATGGTATTGACTTTTAAACTTTTAAACATATAATTCGAAAAACTAAAATTTCAGGAGGTATAAAAAATGAAGAAACTTTATATTTTCTTAATCGTTATCCTTACAATATTTGCAATATCCTGTACAAAACAGGAAGTAAAAATTGAAGGTAATTACAAATACTCTGTTTCTTTTTTAAAAAAGGTTAAGTTCAAGGATATAAATAATGTTACTTTAGGTGACACAACCTACACTACGGGTGAAGTAACACTTTATTGGGATCTTAAAAAAGAACCAAAAGACACCAACATCATAATTGAAAAAGCTGAAGGCGCAGATTCAGCTTACCAGCAGCCAATATCATATCAGCTTCAAAAGACTGATAACTTCAGAGATCAAATTGCTAACGCTGGTAAATATTTCTATAAAGTTTCAATAGATAAAAACCTTATTAATAAATATTCTATTGAAATTCCAGAATTAACAATTTATTCACCTTCAACAAAAGATACAGCTGTTTCAACAAAGAACATTACAATCTATTTCAACAAAGTTAACGGTGCTGAAAAATATAATGTTGCATTGTTAAATTACAAAAATGATCTTGTCTGGAACATAGAGAGTGCTGATACACAGATAACATATACTGGGAAAGAACTTGAAGCGGGCTATGTTTACAATCTTATAGTTTCAACAGAGATTGTTATTGATTCTATAAACAAAGTAAGTCTCACATCTGAGTCACATTTCCTCGTAAATAAAAAGTAAATAATTCTTTTAAAAAAGAGATAAGGGGAGTTTTCAAACTCCCTTTTTTGTTAACTATTCGGTTCTATATGGATATTTATATAACAGTTTTCTCCATACTTTTTCGTGATCTCTTCCTCTACATTTTCAGTTATCCTGTGTGCCTCTTCTACTGAAATCTTTTTATCAACCTCTATATGTACATCTATTGCTATATAATTCCCTACCTTTCTTGTTTGGATGCTGTGTGGATTTATTACTCCATCAACACTCTCTATTACCTTTAATATCTCTTCCTCTTCATTTGAACTTAAAGACTTTTCTATAAGTTCATCGAAAGATTCCTTCACTATATTGATTCCTACTTTAACTATAAAAAAAGTGACTATCATCGCTGAAATAGGATCAAAAATTATCAGATTTTTATTAAAAACTGCAAGTCCTATCCCAACAGTTGTAGCGATGGATGAAAGAGCATCGGATCTATGATGCCAGGCGTTTGCTCTTATAGAAGAACTCTTTATTTTGTCTGCAACAAAAACTGTATATCTGTAAAGCCCTTCCTTCAATATTATGGAAAGAAAAGCAAAAATCAGTGTTATAAGTCCAGGTTGTCTTATTCTGTTACCTCTAAAAATAAAAAATATTGTTTTTGATGATGAATAAAAAATATAAAAACTAACCAAAATTAAAAATATACCTACGATAAAAGTTGCAAATGTCTCAATTTTCCCATGACCATAATCATGTGATTCATCTACAGGTTTTGAAGAAAATTTTAATCCAAAAATTACAACTATATCTGTAATAAAATCTGAAAGGGAGTGAAAACCATCAGCAAGAAGTGCTTTACTTCTACCTATTATACCGAAAATTATTTTTATCAAGGTCAGGAAAACATTTACGATGAAGCCAACAAGTGTTACTTTAATTCCTTCATCCATTCTTCTCTCATTATCCATAAAGTTATTATATGAAAATAATAAATTATTTCAATATTTCCTTTATATCCTTGACTTTAAAATGAATAGATATAAAATTATTTTTTTAGAAAAAGGAGGTATTTTATGAAAAGAAATGTTACAATATTTTTAATAATTCTATCAGTTTTTATATTGGGTATAATTTCTGCAAAAATAGTTGACAAGGTGGAAGCACAATCAGCATCCGGAGAGATAAAAACTATTACTTTAGATTATGAAAAATCAGGTTATCCAAATTTTAGAGAACTTTCCAAAAAAGTTATACCTTCTGTAGTTCACATTTCATCAGAGTCAGTAGTTAAAGTTTCCCCATTCTTTCCTTTCGATGATCCATTTTTCAGAGAATTTTTTAAAGATTTTCCCCAACTTGAAAATAAAAACAGATCTCTTGGAACAGGATTTCTTATTTCATCTGATGGATATATTGTCACAAATTACCATGTTATAAAGGGTGCGCAAAAGATTTCAATAAAACTTCCTGATGGAAGAGAATTTAAAGATAAGGATATTGAAATAGTTGGAAAGGATGAAAGAACAGATATAGCTCTTTTAAAACTAAAAAAGGTTAAAAATATGCCTTTTTTAAATTTTGGAGATTCCGACAACATAGAAGTTGGTGACTGGGTTATGGCAGCTGGTAACCCATTTGGTTTCGATGGAACAATAACCGTAGGCGTTATTTCTGCAAAAAACAGATCCAACATTAACCTTTCAGAGGGACCAGTTTATCAAGATTTTATACAGACAGATGCATCTATAAATCCGGGTAATTCCGGTGGGCCACTTGTTGATATATATGGAAACGTAATAGGTGTAAACACAGCTATTGCCTCCCCATCAGGTGGAAATGTTGGAATAGGTTTTGCTATACCTTCAAACATGGTTGTTATGGTGATAAATCAACTTAAAGATAAAGGTCTCGTTTCAAGGGGTTATCTTGGTATATATCCGCAGGATTTAACATCTGAATTAAAAAAGAAGTTTGGGATGAAAGAAGATGAAACAGGAATACTCGTTTCACAGGTTGAAGATAACTCTCCCGCTTCAAAAGCGGGTTTGAAAGATGGGGATATTATTTTGGAATTTGATGGGAAAAAGGTAGAGAATGTTAGTAAATTCAGAATTTTGGTTGCTCAAACAAAGGTTGGTAAAGAGGTTAAAATTTTGATTTTAAGGGACGGTAAAAAAATCTCAATCAATGCAAAGATAGGTGAATTGAAAGAGAATGTTGCACAAAAAAACGAGGATGAAAAAATAGAAAGTAAATGGCTTGGTATAGTTGTTGATGATATTAGCAACGAGTATAAAAAACAATTCAACATAAATGTTGATAAGGGTGTCGTTATAACTTCCATTGAGAAAGATTCACCTGTTATTGATGCTGGGCTTAGAGTTGGTGATGTTATAGTGAAGATTGAAAATATGAAAATCACAAGTTTAAAGGATTACAAAAATGCAGAAAAGAAATTTGGAAAAAACGAGGATCTTCTTTTAACCGTGAAAAGAGGCAATATTAATATTTGGGTAGTAGTAAAAATTAAATAAAATTAAGGAAGGTATATATTAAAGAAATAAGTGATACTTCACTTGAAATGTATCTCAATGAGATAAAGAAGTATCCTTTACTTTCTGAAGGTGAAGAGAAGGAACTTGCAAAGAGAATAAAAGAGGGTGATAAAAAAGCGTTGGAAAGATTGATACTCGGTAATTTAAGGTTCGTCGTCAACATTGCAAAAGAGTACCAGGGTAAAGGATTGTCCCTTGCAGAACTTATTAATGAAGGAAATTACGGTTTGATTAAAGCGGCGAATAAATTTGATGAAACAAAAAATGTTAAATTCATATCCTATGCTGTGTGGTGGATAAGGCAATCGATTATGAAAGCGATACTTGAAAACAACAGTAACATTAGGGTACCTCTTTCTCAGATAACAAAGATCAATGCAGTCAACAGAGTTCAACAGGAAATACTTGACAATGAGAATAGGATTCCAACTTTCAAGGAGATAGCCGATAAAATAGGGATGACAGAAAATGAGGTAAAAAATATTTTAAGTTTAAATAAAATAGAATTATCACTTTCAGATCCTGTTGGAAGTGATGATAACCTTTACCTTGGTGATACGATAGCAGAAGAGAGTAACCTTTCCCCTGAGGAAGCCCTTCTTAGAAAAAGATACAAAGAAACTTTACAGAGTCAACTTGAAAAACTTTCTGAGAGGGAATCCTATGTTTTAAAAAAATATTTTGGTCTTGAAGATTATAGACCACACACACTTGAAGAAATCGGAAGGGAGTTGAACATTTCAAGGGAAAGGGTTAGACAGATAAAGGATAGAGCGATAAATAAACTTAAAGAGATGTCCAAAAATGTACTGGAGCCTTATGATGGATAGATTTTTTAGAAAAAGGAAAATAAATATTTCTATAGTTCCAAATGATTCTTCAAATACAAAAGGCGTCAAAATACTGTTCGTAACCTTACCTATCCTTTTTATTCTGACAATTTCGTTGATAACCTTTCTTACAATTTCAACGATTCAAAATTTAAAAAATATAAACAAGTATTCTTCTGTCAAGAAAACAAAAGAAGAGATAAAAATTTTATCACAAAAGGATCAGGAGATTAAAAAAAGTATTGCTCAGGTGGAAAAAGGGATAACAGATTTAAAGAAAGAGATAAAAGAGTTAACACCTCTTTTTGATTTCTTCTCAGGTCATATTGGAAGTGAAGAGGAAGATTTTGAATTTTCAACTGATCTTGATACTTTACTTTTTATAACAAAATATTTGAGAAACTTATCAGATTCAATTTTTTCATTTTTAAAAAACAATAATGAAAAAATTCCATCCCTGGTTCCAATAAACGGATGGGTTTTAAGAAAATATGGAAAGGTAAAAGATCCATTTACAGAAACCGAAAAATTTTCAAATGGGATACTTTTCATCGCAGAACTTAACAGCGATGTATTTTCTACAATTTCTGGAAGGGTAACTTTTGCTGGAATAAAAAACGAGAAAAATGGAAATATGGTTAAGATAGACAATGGACTCTTTACGGTAGAATATTCACACCTATCAACTGTTTCAGTGAAATATGGAGATTATGTTAAGAAAGGTCAAAAGGTAGGAACAGCAGGGAAAAGCGGTAAAACACTCTCATCATCAGTGTTTTATAAAATAATAAGAGGAAATAAAACCCTTGATCCGGAACTCTCATTTTTAATACCTACATTTTTCCTTTACGATACTCTTAATACAAACTTATAAAAATAGTAAGTTCTTAAAACCCTTTTCACATAATTTTTTGTTTCAATAAAAGGTATACCCTCTATATAAAGTTCCCAATCGGAATACTTTCTTTTCCATTTTTTTACATTTCCTATTCCAGCATTGTAAGCCATTATGCCTTCTACGGGCGAGTCTGGAAACTGTTTTAAATATTCTTTTATATGCTTTGCTCCAACTCTTATATTTTTTTCCAGATTGAAATAATCTTTATCTTTATAGTAAGAATCGTAAACAAAATCCATAACCTGCATAATACCTTTTGCGTTTGAATTAGAAATTGCATTTAGGTTAAAATTCGATTCTTCTCTTGCTATTGAAATCAAAAGAGATAGATCAACATTCTCCTCTTTGGAAATCTTCCTAAAAGTATCCAAATATGGCGTGGGAAACAAATATTTGATATATTTGCTATAGTCTTCCCCTTCTTTTATTCTCAGTTCAGAAAAGTATGTGGAATAGTTGCAAAAACCAAATTTATCCAAAAGATGGATGATATAATCTTTTTGAGAAGTTTTTTCATTGTATTTTGAAAGAAGAAAATCTTTAAAGTAATCTTTTTCTCCATTAGAATCAAAAATCTTATACAATTTTGAAACAATGCTATCATCATCGAATTTTTCTTCAATTGTTTTTAGTTTTTTATTCAAGTGTATAAAAGATCTAACGGAGTAAAGAGTTAGAGGGAAATCTTTTAAAACAATATTTAAAAGAGAATCACCTTTTTCTTCATCACCCTTTGAATAATAGTATTTCGCTTTATGAAACAAGAAATTTTTATCATCTCCCTTGTAACTTTCCATAATTGAATCATAAATTCTAATCTCCCTTTCATTCCTTAAAATTGAAACTATCCTTAACAAGGCTTCATCATCTTTAAAATATGAATAATATTTTACCGCATTTAGGTAATCTTTATTATCTTCATAAAATCTCCCCAAAAAATATAAAAGGTTCCCTTTTATATTTTTTTCATCAACAAACCCCACATATTTAATTTTGATTTTTTTATCTTCTATCTTTGAAAAAACATCTACGAAATCGTTCATTAAACTTTTTATTTTTAAGGTGTCATCCATTTTTAATCCAATTAATAAATCTATCCATTCTGATTGACCTTTCCGATCTATAAGTTTATCAAAATTTCTATTTTGGAAATTTTTTGTGAAAATCAAAAGGGAATCTTCATAGTTGAAAATTTCTGGATATCTTTTAAAAAGTTTTATTGAATTTGTGTCATTTGGAAATTTTCTTACAAAATTGAGTATAAAATCTTTCCCCGAATCACACATCAAAAGCATTGTTGTGTAATTTTCCACTTTTAGACCAACTTTTAGAAAATATTTTAATTTTACCGTATCCCTCTCATTTCTTAAAATCTGATTCAAAAATCTTTCTTTTTTATTATAATTTATCTTTACTATCTTTTCTAATTCGTTATTTTTAAGGAAATCTTTTATCTTGATTCTATAGAGTATGTCTTTAAGTTTTTCGTCTTTTAAAGAATCGATAATACCAACTTTTTTATCTAAGAAAAATTTTTCAATCAAAATAACATCATCCTTTTCTACAATATTCTTTGGGAAAATAAAAACGGGTAGAAGGAAAAGAAGTAAAAGAAATTTTTTCATAAAAGGTTATAGCCCAAAAATACTGGTGTCACTTTCCCCTCAAGAAAAACTTCAGAATAGTTTTCATCAAAATAAACTTTCAAAATTTCACCAGATCTTGCAACAACCTTTAGAGGCGAAGGAATACTATACTTTTTTGAAATTATAACTGCACTCGCAACGGAACCGGTTCCACACGACAAAGTTTCATCCTCAACTCCCCTTTCATAGGTTCTTATTTTGATAACTCCCTTTTTTATCCTTTTAACAAAATTTACATTGGTTCCATCTTTCCCAAAAACTTTTAAAAATCTTATTTTTCGACCTATATTTTTCACATCTATACTTTCAATATCATCCAACTCGATCACAAAATGGGGAACGCCAGTATTTATAAATGAGCCTATAAAAGTTCTGCCATCCGTTTTAATTTTTAGGTTCTCTTTCAGAGAATGTGGAGTGGATAACTGCAATTTAACAACATTACCATCTTTGATTTGTGCTCTATGTTTCCCTTTTTTAGAGCAGAAAATTAAATCCCTTTTTTTTACTATCTTCATAAGATATGCAAAAAGCACAACAGATCTTCCCCCATTTCCGCACATCTCTGCTTCATTACCATCATTGTTGAAATAGACCATTCTGAAATCGCAACCTTTTTCACCTTTTTCAAGAAGTATCAAGCCATCAGCACCTATGCCAGTTTTCTCTTTACATATTTTTTTTATATTTGAAGGGGATGGTCTTTTGAGACCATCCCTGTTATCAATAATAATGAAATCGTTTCCACTTCCGGAAACTTTCATAAAAAAATCAATCTTCATAGGATGCTACAGCCTCTATCTCTATCAGGCTATTTTTGGGAAGGTTTGAAACTTCAACAACAGCTCTTGCTGGAAGGTGATCTTTAAAATATTTCTCATACACGCTGTTTATTTTTGAAAAATCCGCCATGTTCTTTATGAATATGTTTACCTTAACGAGGTTGTTAAAAGAGAGTTTTTCCCCTTCAAGTATTATTTTTATATTTTCAAGAGTTCTTTTTGTTAAAGTTTCAATATCACCCTCAACAAGGTTACCAGTTTTAGGATCTAAAGGGAGTGTTCCAGATATGAAAAGAAGATCTCCACTTTTTACAGCCTGACTGTATGGCCCAACAGGTTTTGGAGCCTCTTTGTTATATATCGTTTTCATTCGTTAACTCCAAGAAGTTTCAACATTACAGCTTTCTGTGCATGAAGTCTGTTTTCAGCTTCATCGAAAACAACGGAATTTGAAGAATCGATAACATCATCTGTAACCTCTTCTCCCCTATGTGCTGGCAGGCAGTGCATAAATATTGCATCACTTTTTGCATTTTTGAAAAGTTTCATATTCACCTGATAATCCTTGAAAGCTTTCGCCCTTTCCTCTTTTTCAGCCTCTTCTCCCATAGATGCCCAAACATCAGTGTAAACAACATCAGCATCTTTAACCGCTTCAACAGGATCATAAGTTATAACAACTTTTGAATTGTTTCTCTTTGCCATCTCTTTCGATTTTTCAACATACTCGTTATCAGGTTCATAACCTTTAGCACATGCCATATAAAAATCCGCTCCAAGCATTGTTGAAATTAGCATCAAAGAATGACTCATATTGTTACCTGCACCAACAAAGGTGAACTTTATTCCTGAGGTTCTTCCTTTATGTTCTTCTATCGTAAGGTAATCAGCAAGAACCTGACATGGATGCTCTTTGTCTGAAAGTCCATTTATCACAGGGATCTTTGAATATTTAGCAAGTTCTTCAACAGATTTATGGGCAAAAACCCTTGCCATTATTATATCAACCATCCTATCAAGGTTTCTTGCTATATCTGGAACACTTTCTCTTGAACCAAGTGATATGTCTTTTGGGCCAAGGTAAATAGCATGCCCTCCGAGTTGTGTAAAGCCTGCTTCAAAACTAACCCTTGTTCTCAAGGATGGTTTTTCAAAAATCATAGCTAGTGTTTTTTGATTGAAACAATCACGATATTTTCCAGTTTTAACCTCTCCTTTTACTTTCCTTGCCAATTTAAAAATCTCTAATATCTCTTCTTTTGTTAAATCAAGAATTGAAATAAGATCTTTTTTCATCATACCTCCATTTTTTATTCAAATATTTTTGCTTGAAATTCTTCAACCAACTTTGAAGTCAACTCAGTATGCTTTTGCGAAAAAGTTTCAATAATTTTTTTCAACCTCTCAAAATCTAAATCATCGATAGATTTTATCGAAAAAAGTAAAGAAAAATTTTTCTCTACTCCAATAGAAAGATCAACGAGAGTTAAATTCTCTTCAAGAAGTTTTCTGTAGTATGGAAGAATATTGTTTTTCGGAAGAAATGTTAAAGGAGAAATTATCTTAATAAAAAATTTCCCATCCTCTTTTAAAAGATATAAATATACAGGTGTTATACCTATTTTAAAAAACCATCCCAACATGTTTTTATCAGATGTTTCGATTTTCGCTTCTTCGTGACTCGTTCCAACTGTTGAAAGTATCTCTTCAATAATTGTCAAAATATCCTCAATCTGATTATCCTTCTCATCTCCAAAAATCTTTTTAACTATATGTAAAATATCCATAATCACTCCAAATCTAAATTATGCCCACATTTTTTGCACCACTTTGCATCCGCAGGATTTTTTTCTCCACATTCGCTGCACTTTTTATATTTTTTCTTTACCTTTTCAACATTTTCTAACAACTTTGCCCCACACTTTTCACACCACAAAGAGTTGGAATCGTTTCTGAAACCACAAACGTTACAGTAAACACTATCCGGAGCAAGTTTGTATTTTTTTATTGTTAAATTTATTAAAGGAAGGATGTCGATTATAGGTATCGCAAATCCTATACCCGATGCATCTGCTATTTTCAAAGTATTTATTCCAATAATTCTTCCTCTATTATCTATCAAAGGTCCTCCTGAATTACCGGGATTTATTGGAACATCAGTTTGGATATATTTTATCCCACCGATTTCTCTATCCAATGCTGATATTATTCCTTTCGTGACAGTATTTTCAAAACCTAAGGGATTTCCATAAGCTAGCACCTCATCTCCAACATTATAATCTTTTCTTTTTAAAATACTAGCCTTTTTAAAAACTCTGTTTGAGATTATCTTTATGAAAGCTATATCCATATCAAAATTTGATTCGATAACTTTTGCAGAGTAGGATGTATTATCAAACATCTGGATCTCACATTCTGTACTGTCCTCAACAACATGAGCATTTGTTATGACTATACCTATTTTATCAGCAATAAAACCTGTTCCTATATTCTTGTCAGTTTTCACGACAACTATACTCTCTTTTATCTTTTTAATTATTTTCGATATAGTAGCACTTTTCATTTTTCTTTTATTTCTTTTAAAATTTCTTTAGCAGCCTGGTCGAGAGATTTTTTACTATCTTCATTTCCTTTAATAGCATACTCTAAAGCGTTTCCAAGATACTTTCTTCCGAGGTACCACAATCTGTCCTGAGGTTCCATATAAGAACTGTTTAGTTGTAAATATACTTCCTTTAATCCTTCATACTCTGAAAACCTTTTTTTCAAAAGTTCTGAATCCATAGAACTTTTTCTAACAGGAAGATAACCTGTTTTATATGACCATAGTGATTGAACCTCCGGTGAGGTGAAATATTTTATAAACTTTATCGCTCCTTCCTTCTGTTTGGGAGTTGCTTTTTTGAAAATTGCAACATTGGTACCAGATATTATTACAGCCTTTCTGTCTCCCTGTGGAACCGGTGCTATGCCTACCTCAAATTCGGGATTAGAATCTTCAATAAAAGATAAAGAAACAGTTGATCCGTATATAACTGCAACTTTTTTCGAAATAAAATCATCCTGGTGTTGGTAACCTGTTGTGATATAACCACTCTTATCAACATTTACTATTCTTTTATCAATATCAACAGCCTTTACACCTGCTTCTGAATTGAATAAGGGATTCATATTAGAATCAACAAGTTCACCATTATACTGAAATAACCGGCATTCGAACATCCAAACATTTATATTAAATGCTGTACCATGTAGATCTAAATTCCCATCTTTATCTAAATCAACAGTTAACTTTTTCATAACCGAAATAAATTCGTCCCAATTTTCCGGGAATTTTTCTATCGAGAATTTTTTGAAAATATCTTTGTTGTAAAAATATGCAGGCACAGATTTGTTGAATGGTAAAGATAAAAGTTTGCCATTGAATGTATTGTCTTTAACAAAAATTTCAAAAAAGTCGTTATCTATCTCATCTTTAAAATCTTCATCTATTAGATTTTCAATAGGTTCAAGAACACCACTATTATAAAACTCATTTGTCCATGATTCGTAAACCTGTGATATTACAGGTGGATTGGACATTGAAGCCATAAGTTTTGTGGATAAAGCCTCATAGGTTCCAACAGATATTGGGACGATTTTGTATTCAGGATTCTTTAAGTTAAACGAATCAACTATTTCTCTTAACGCATCACCTGCTGGACCACCCATAACATGCCAGAAAGTTATTTGGGTGACATCTTTGTTTTTAACATCACAAGAAACAATAAGAATAAGTGTTAAAAACCAAATTAAAATAAGTTTAAAATACTTCATAAAAACTCCTACTCATCTAAAGGTCTTAAAACGTATCCAAACTCTGTTCTCATATAAAAGAACCGTTGAACAATTTTTTCATCAGCCCATTTCAATTCAACAAGTTCTTTCAAACTCTCAGGGTACCTTTTATACTTCAAAAAGAAAACTGTTAAAATGTTATCTACATTTTCCAACATATACTGATCGGTCGCTCTATACTTAATAAATGGGTATGAAAAAATTGTAGTATAAAATCTTTTCGCAAAGAATCCAGCTACTGTTAGAACAATAGCCAGAATTATAAGTAGAATCCAGTTTATTATAACCTTTAAATCTACAAGAACTTTTGGCTTAACCTCTTTTTTCTCTTCTTTAGTTTCAACCCTTTTAGTTTTTTCAATAAGATTCATTTTCAAAAGGTTGTAAACAGCCTGATAGGTCAAAAACTTCCCAAGTCCACTTGTCCTTACAAGATCACCGAGAGATTTTTCTGGTGTAATAAGGTTATAAACCCTTTTCTCCTCGTTACCTATATTTTCAGGTATCTTAACATTATCAATTTTTTTGAAGAAGATATCTTTTGCAGGAAGAATTGTTTTTATATTTGGCCATTCATCCATTCTCCTCATACCTTCCATCATCAATGCCTGCGTATTTATGCTAACTTTAACAATAGAGTTTGGATACATTATCAGGTCCTCTATAAACTCGTATATACCGTTGTCCCAAGTAAAAAGTTCATCGAAAATTTCCTGGATTTTAAAGTTGATTATTTCCTTCAATTTTTCCTGATCAACATACTTTTCATCTATCAGGATCTTTTCAAGAGGGAGTTTGGTTTCCCTATGCATCTCAATGACTCTCTTAAAATCTTCAACAGATATTTTTCCACTATTAACAAGATACTCTTTTATAAGTTCCTGAATCCCACCCCTTGTGTAAACAGCTCCGTTGACGTTACCTTTGATAAAACCTATTTCAATCTTGTCATTTTTCCTGTTTAAAACTAAAACTCCAGTTTTTTCTGTTTGTGCTATAAAACCTATAATGTTTGGTAGATCATCTTTAGATCTTAATTCACCTTTCATTTCTCTTCCCTTACCGTTACAAAACTTATAAGATATAAAATAAAAATGAAGAAAATATATAAAAACCTTATATCAACAAATTTTAATTCAAGCATTATATCAGTAGTTCTTTTGAGGAAACTTCCCTGTAAAACTATTAACAATAATAAAATTAAAGAAACAACTAAAAGAAAGCCACCTTTAAAATATCTTCCTTCATAGATCTTTTCAAATCCAGGGAATATTAAAGAGAGTATCCTCCTCATAAAATAATATTTTTTCTTTTTTAATCTTACGAAAGATTCGAATTTTCTTATCTTCATAATATCGGAAATGGTATCACTTATTATTTTATAGTCATTTAAACAAATATCTTTATCACTGTACTGTTTTTTATCACCATCGGAAATAGGTGTTCCACATGTATAACATCTGTATATTTTTATTTTATGACTCGATAACATTGTTAAAATTAACGAAAAGAGCAAAGTCAAAAATGGAATAATATTGAAAAGGTCTATTCTAATTCCCATCATTATTGGAGCATTTATAACATTTTTCTTTTTCAAAAACTCTTCATATATTAATCTTTCTGGAATTTTGCAATCTATAACAACAGTATTGTAAAAATGTTCATCAGTATTTTCAAGAAAATCACTTATTAACTCATAATCCAACTTGTTAGCTTTCTGGATATACTGGTTAGATTCCTCAAGCCTTAAAAGTTTTAAATAAACCTGTCCCAGATTAAAATAGGATTGTGCGAGTTTTGGAGAGAGTTCAATAGCTTTGTTGTAATATTCAATAGCCTTATTGTAATACCCTTTTAAAAACATAATGTTTCCGAGGTTATTGTAAAGTTCAGGGAAACCTTCCCCTTTTAATAAAATTTTGGAGTATTCCCTTTCAGCATCATCAAAGTATCCACCCTTTTTGTAGAGTTTCCCTTTAGAAAAAAGCAATGCAGTGTTATAAGGCTGTTCTTCAAGTAAAGAATTTATCTTATTTAAAAGTTTAGTATTCCAATATGAATTTTCAACTTTCAATATAACACTTATATTGTCTTTTGGATTAAGATGCCCAATTATATGGGATTCCAATCTATAGATAAATGGTATAAAGAAAATTAAGAGTATAAGAAAAGAGATTATCATCTTTTCCTTTTTTTCATATAAAGGGAAAAGGATTATGACTGCATAAAAAAACCAAATTATTACGTTTATTTGTAGTATCAAAGGTAGAAGAAGTATTAAAATAGCGAGAAAAACTTTTTGATTAAAAAGAAGTTTTAGTTTCATGTACCTTTTAAAGAAATAAAAATATTTATCTATGTTTTTAAAAGTAAATACAACAGTATAAAAGATAAAAATAATAAGAATAAAATATCTTAAAAACTTTAAGACGTTGAAAACAAAAATAAATTTTAGAATCTCATCTTTAAAATAATTTTTATATCTGCTCAAAGCAAAACTTGTATATTCAAACTTCCTTTCTTTTAAACTCAAATTTAAGATATTATTGACTATTTGAAAATTAAATGGATCAAGTTTGTTTGCGAGTAAAAGATTTGCAAAAGCCTCGTCTACATTTTTATTTTTGTAGTTTTCGATAGCAAGAATATTTAGATAAATGGAAATCTCAGGTAAGGAGTTCGCACCAACCATATATTTGAGTTTATCAAGTTGTTCAAGTTCATAATTCATATAATCTTTAACAACATTCACTGAAAATATCTGGTATAACCTCAAATGAAGAAGATAGTCAAGTCCTGCACTCTGGGAGGCTTTCTGGAAATAGTACGAAGCTGAATCACTTTCTTTTTTATAATGGAAAGTAAAACCGTAAGCAAGATATATAAAAGGATTTTTATCTCCTTCCAGAAGGACTCCTTTATATTTTTCTCTCATAAGATCAAAATCTATATCTGAAACAAATCCTTCACCTCTTAAAACTTTTCCGTAAGCAGGTTCCAACCCAAAAGCATCGTTTTCAAGTATTAAAACCTGCTTGAATATATCGTTAACCTCTTGAGAGAAAAGAGAGAAAGATATAAGAATTATGAAAACAAATAAAAATTTTTTCATTTTTTAAAAATCGCTATAGGTATCAAAACAACATAGGCAAGAGTTAGAAGTACCGGAGCAACTTTCAAATCACCTTTTGAAAGAAGAAAATATCCTGAAACGATAAATAGTAATGACAGAAAAAATATTGAAACACTTAACTTCGAGAAGGTAACCCCTTTTGAATCATTTTTCATCAAATCATTTTTTTCTTTCATCAAAACTCCTTTTTAACAAAATCCGTATTTTTTACATAATATAGATCAAAATTCAATCTATTTTTTTTAAACGAAATCTTCCCAGAGATACCTTTATAATCTTCTATTTTTTTTACATACTCATTTATCCCTCTTCTATCTTTAATCCCATTGTTCAACAAACCTGATAGGAACTTGAGAAGATCATATGAGAGAATCGAAAATCTATCAGGTTCATCTATATATTTTTTATAATAGTTCATTTTGAAACTCTGTAGATCTGGAGATAGTTCGCTTGCTATTTTAGGATAGACAATATAAGTTTTTTTTAGATAATCTTTTGCAAGTCTTATAAGATTTTCATTGTACCATAGTGAAGAACCGTAAATATAGCAATCTATATCTTTAAATGTTAGCTGTGTGGTTAAAAGTATAGCATCCTCATAATTGGTTGGAAGATATATAGCATCAAAATTCATCTTCTCAATTAAACTTATTTTTTCTATAAAATCCTGAGTTCCAGGATTATATACTATATCAAAAACCACGTTTATTCCCAACTTTTTCGCTTCCCTTTTGAAAGCACTACTCAAGCTTCTTCCAAAAGAATCATCAGGATAAATGATTCCAACATTTTTTATGGACGAATCTTTTTCCATAACCTGAGCTGTAAATATAGCTTCTTCAACAAGAGTTCTATTCAAAAGAAAAATATTATTTTCAAAATTGAGAAGATCCCCATCAGTTGCGGTTGGAGAGAAAACTGGTAAAGTTTTACCATTGTAAAGGTATGCACCTACAATTGCGGTTTCTTGACTCGTAAGAGGTCCTATAACTGCGACATAACTTTTATCTTTGAAAATTGAATCTATCAAATAAACCGTTTTAAAACTACTCCCTTCAGTATCAAAAACGTCAAAATTGATATTCTCCTCTTCACTCGCTATAGCACAACCTCTAAGGACCTGTTCGCCGAATCTTGCCATATCTCCAGTTAGCTGCAAAAGCAATGCAATTTTTAATTTCGATCTTTTTGTTTCAACTATCCCAAACAGTTCCCTCTTTGTTTCCTCAGAATCTGAATACTCTTTAATAAGTTTTTGTTTGAAAATTTCTGATTTTTCAAGGTCACCTTTTTCTTTGTAAATCTTATACAGAGTTAACAGAATCAAAGGGTTTATATTATCATCACTGAAATTATAATAGATATATTCAAGTTCAGATTCGTTAAGATACCTTTTGATAAGATTTTTTAAATTTTTTAAAGCGTTACTTTTGTTTATGGAATTTTCATCCGAAAATTTAAAAACCTCATAGATCCATTTGAAAGATTCGAAATATAGTTTCTTTTTTATATAAACATTTGCCATCTCAACTCTTATGTTGTTTGTAACAGAATCATGGGGGAATTTTTCGGAAAGGAACTCGGCGTATGTGACTTTGTTATTAAAATATTGTAAAGGGCATTTTCTGATAAAATTTACAACAAGGTCCTTTGTCCTTAAATTTTCTGGATAATTTGTAATAAAAAGATCGATTATCTTTACCCCGTTTTCAAAATCGTTGTTTTCTATAAATTTTTTCCCATCAAGATAAAGTTTATCTATATCCTGAGCAAAAAGTATTAAAGATAAAATTAAGATTACTGAAAATTTAAATACTTTTGATCTCATAAGTGTAACTCATATCAGAACTTTTTTTAAGCATAGCTGAAACTGAACAGTATTTATTATAAGATAACTCTATCGCCCTTTCCACCTTGTCTTTTTCAATACCGCTACCTTCAAAATGATAATGTATATTAATTCTTGTGTAAATTTTTGGGTGTTCATCCGCCCTTTCACCTGTGACGGTTACTTTAAAATTTTTTACATCCTGTCTCATTTTTTTTAAAATGGATATAACATCCATTCCAGTGCAACCAGCAAGTGAAACTAAAAGAAGTTCCATCGGAGAAAAATTGTTTTTCATCACCTCTTCATCTTTAGAGGAGTTCATAACTATTTCATATTCTCCTTTTTTAGAGAAGAACCTTAAATCTTCCTTCCATTCTACTTCAACTTTTTTTGTCATTTTTTCTCCTTATTTTCCAATATTTTCATATTATAATTTAATTTTTCCTCCGGTTCAAGATAATCGATTATCAAAATTCCATTTAGATGATCAACCTCATGCTGGATGGCTCTTGCATAGAGCCCTTCGAAACTGCCTTCCTTCTGATTACCATTTTCATCAGAGTATTTAACTTTCAGTGATTTACTTCTTAAAATGTTTACTGTAAGTTCTTCGAAAGACAAACATCCCTCAAACATCTCTTCCTTATCATCTGAAAGATAGGTTATGACTGGATTTATCATAATGTAAAGTTGCTTTTCATCACCGATAAGTATTATCCTTTTTGTTATCCCTATCTGGTTTGCAGCAAGACCGATCCCTTCTTCTAAAAGCATCCCTTCTTTCATAGTTTTTATTATATTCTTTAAAGATCTGTCAAAATCCTTTATCTCTTCAGATTTAATTCTCAAAACAGGATCTGGATATTTTCTAATTTTTTTCATCGTCAACCACCTTTATTCCAAGTTCTTTTAACTGTTTTTCCGAAACATAATCGGGAGTATTTTCCATAAGACCAATGCCGTTTAAAGTTTTTGGAAATGCTATAACATCTCGGATATTTTCCTTTTTCAATAGAAGTGAAACCAATCTATCTATACCTGGAGCTATTCCTCCATGGGGAGGAGCACCATACTTAAATGCTTCAAGAAGAAAACCGAACTTCTCTTCGAGTTCGCTCTCACTCATTCCGATTATCTTCATAATCTCCTTCTGAATGTTTCTATCATGTATCCTTATACTTCCTGAAGCGAGTTCAACTCCGTTGCAAACAAGATCATAGGTATCAGCCTTTGCTTTCAAAGGCTCCTTTGAAATTATATCGAGATGCTCTTTCTTAGGCATTGTGAACATATGATGACAGGTAACATACCTTTTCTCTTCCTCATCATACTCGAAAAGAGGAAAATCAACTACCCATAAAAAATTGAATTCATTTTCATCATATAGTTTTTTCATAGAAGCAAGTTTTTTCCTCAACATACCAAGGTATTCAAGAGTTCTTTTCTTTTTACCGCTTATAAAAAGTATAATTCCTTTCGTAACATTAAAAAGATTCTCTTTAAAATATTTCGCAACAGGTCCAGACATGGTGGAACCCTCTAACTTTAAATAGGTGATACCACTTCCACCTGTTGATTTTATAAAATCGTTTAAAACATCTATCTCTTTTCTTGTAAGTTCATTTTCAAATAGTATTCCTCCAGTATACTCTGAATCATTGAAAACTTTAAAATCTGTTTTTTTAACAATCTCAGAATAATCCTTTATCTTCAGATCAAATCTCAGGTCAGGTTTATCAGAACCATACATTTCTAAAACCTCATCGTATGTTAACCTTTTAAAAGGTATTGGAAGTTCAGTTTTAAAAATTTCCTTGAAAATCCTTCTCATCAAATTTTCAACAAGAGAAAGTATATCATCCCTTTCAACGAAAGACATCTCTATATCGAGTTGTGTAAACTCAGGTTGTCTGTCAGCTCTCTGATCTTCATCCCTGAAACATCTTGCTATTTGAAAATATCTGTCAAATCCAGCAACCATCAAGAGTTGTTTGTAAATCTGAGGGGATTGGACAAGAGCATAAAATTTACCTTTATTAATCCTTGATGGAACAAGATAATCCCTTGCTCCTTCTGGAGTGGATTTTGACATTATAGGTGTTTCTATTTCAACAAAACCTTCTTCAAACAAAAAATTTCTTATTGTTATTATTATTTCAGATCTCAGAATAATTGTCTCGTTCATACACCCTCTTCTGAGATCAAGATATCTATATTTTAATCTCAATTCCTCTCCAACCTTTATATCATCATCTAAAACGAAAGGTAAAACTTCGGATCTATTCATTATTTTAACTTCTTTGAGATCTATTTCTATCTCACCTGTCTTCATATCACTATTAACCATATTATCTGGTCTTTTTTTAACAACACCTTTTATCTGGACAACATCTTCACTTCTCAGTCCTTTAACGAGTGGCATGAGTTCCTTTCGATCCGTAAAGACCTGAACTATTCCACTCCTATCACCCAAATCAATGAAAACTATATTTCCATGATCCCTCACTCTTTTTATCCATCCTACCAAATTTATTTCTTTCCCTAAAAATTCAAGATCAACATAACCACACATGGTACTTCTTAAAGATGTACTAAACATTTATTCTCCATTTTTAATCTCTTTTAAAAGATCCTCTAAATTCAAAATGATCTCTTTCTGTAAACTCGTTTTCATATTCTTTAAAGAAATTTTTCCTTTAGCCAACTCATCCTCTCCAATTATAATAACATATTTTGCTTTCTTTTTTGAAGCCAAACTTAAAAGTTTGTTTATCCTACCTTCATTTAAAGATATATCAGATTTTACCCCATTCTCTCTTAATATTTTAATAATCTCAAGACCTTTTTTGAAAGTTTCACCGCCAAAATGAACTATAAAAATATCTAAAGAACTGGAATCTAAAAACTTCTCCTTAACATCCTCAGATATTGAGAGAACAAGTCTTTCAACACCCCCTGCGAACCCAACACCAGTTATCTCTTTTTTGAATATTTCATCCTTTTTATACCTGTATCTCCCCCCACCTATCAAAGTTGATTGTGAACCTAATTTCCCACCAGTTTCAACAAACTCAAAAACACTCTTTTCGTAATAGTCAAGTCCTCTAACTATATCTGGATCAACTATAAAATCTATACCATTTTTATTCAAAAAATCTTTCAAATCTTCAAAATCTTTTTTGCAATCATCACATAGATTATCCAGTATCTTAGGCCCTGCTGATGTTACCTTTTTACACTTTTCATTCTTGCAATCGAAAACTCTCAGAGGATTAGTCTCAACCCTTCTTTTACAATCAACACAAAGGTTATCCTTCTCTTTCCTCAAGTAATCTTTTAAATTTTCAAGGTAAGGTTTTCTACAAATATTACACCCAATACTATTTATATGTAATGAATGACTGACATTGAAATGTTTTAAAATATTTTCACCAAGCTCTATAACCTCTCCATCCATATATTTGTTGAAATCACCTATATATTCGCAACCATACTGATAGAACTCCCTCAACCTCCCCTTTTGTGGTCTCTCATGTCTAAAAACTTTTGTGAAGTAGAAAAATTTATTAAAAACCGAAGATTCCAAAATTTTTTTCTCAGATAAACCAGCCATAAGTGGCGCGGTTTCTTCGGCTTTCAGAACTATGCTCTGCGAATTTGAAACAACTTCAAACATCTCTTTTTTAACGATATCACTCTCAGAACCTATGCTTCTTTTAAAGATCTCTACTGGTTGTAGAAGCGATGACTCAACATAATTGAATCCTGATAATTCAAAAATCTTTTCAATTTCCTTTTTTAAAGTATAAAAAAATAAAGAGTCTTCAGGTAGAAGGTCATAAGTTCCTCTAATTTTTTCAAATGCCATCCGTCCTCAACTTTTTAAAGTTAAAAAGCAAATACAAAAGAAAAACACCAGACAAATTTGCGAAAAGATCAAAGAGAGAGCAACTCCTAGATTTTAAGAATATCTGATGTATTTCATCAAACATTCCGATCAAAAATACTATAAGAAAAGTTAATCTTAAATTAAATTTAAAATTTTTTTTTAAATCATTTTTAACTGCAAACATTATCAAAGATGCTAAAATTAAATATTGAACAAAATGGTAGATTTTGTCAAGATTCAATCCAACTATTTTAAAAATTACTCCATCTCTCTCTAAAAAGAATCTCCTTAAATTTAAAGTTATTCTCTTCAAAAAATTTCCATTATTCATTTCATCGTTAAAATTCACAGAACCTACAAAAAAAATGAAAAGTGTCCAAAATGATGGCAATGACCACAAGAGAATTCTCTTAAATTTCAAGATCTTTGAGTTCCTTCACAAAAGTTTCTTTTATTTCCATTTCATCCTTTGAACTTAATATTCTTTGTTTAAAATTTTTTGATGATAACAGCCTTTTTAAATAACCTAAAAGTTCAAGGTACTTATTTTTCAGATCTGGAGAAAAAAGTATGATGAATAAGAATTTAACATTATCGTTATCGTTCAAAATTATTCCCTTCTCGGAAAACCCTATGAAAACGATTATTTCGTTATTTTCTTTCTGTTCATCTTTAAAAAAAACTGAATCATCGAAAAGAAAAGGTTGCAGAAGGAACTGGTCATTAAAAAGATTTTTAATTTTTTGTTCAATATATCTTTCATCAAAGAATTTTTCCTTTAAAATTTTTCTAAAAGAGTCATCAAGACTCTCGTCTCCTAATTTTTTTACAACTATTTCAATTTTGTCTGTCCCACTCTCATTCATAATATATACTTCTTTCTATCACCAGTTATACTTATCTCTTTGATTTTTGATTTTACAAAATTCGCATCTATCACAATATTTTTGGGTGTATAATCTTTTCCTTTGAACATTATATCTTCTAAAACTTTATTTACTATGGTTCTCAACCTTCTTGCTCCAATATCCTCAAGTTTCTGGTTATACTCTTCTGAGATGGAGGATATAAGTTCAATTGCATCATCTGAAAATTCTAAGTCGAGCCCATCAACTTTTAAAAGATTTCTATACTGTTTCAATATTGAATTGCGTGGCTCTTTAAGTATTCTAACAAAATCATCTTTCTCTAACCTATCAAGTTCAACCCGAACAGGGAATCTACCTTGAAGTTCTGGCATGAGGTCGGAAACAGAGGTATTTGAAAAAGCCCCTGCTGCAATAAAAAGTATATGTCCAGTTTTAACGGAACCATATTTTGTCATAACAGTGGTTCCTTCAACTATTGGAAGGAGATCCCTTTGAACTCCACTCCTTGAAACATCTATTCCAGATCCTTTATCTGTGGCTATAATTTTATCTATCTCATCAATAAAAACTATACCAAAATTTTCAACTCTATCTTTCGCTAAATCTATCAATTTATCCCTATCTATCTTTTTATTTATTTCTCTTTCCTTTACTATCTCTTTTGCATTTTTTACTTTAACTTTCTTTCTTTTCGTTCTTTTTGGGGAGAGGTCTTTGATGAATTCCTGAAAAGACTCAAGGGAATCGAGTCCAGGAACAGCAAATATATCAAACATAGGTCTGTCATTTTCCAAAACACTTATCTCTATTTCCCTATCATCCATTATTCCATCTCTGTACATCTGTTGGAATTTTTTCTTGGAACTTTCCTCGTAAGATTCAAAACCAGGAAAGATTATGGAAAGGATTTCATTTTCTACGTTTTGCGAAACTTCATTTTCAAGCTGGCTATACATCTCTTTGAAAACCATATCATAACCTATGTTCATAAGATCTCTTATTATAGATTCAACATCTTTTCCAACATATCCTATCTCTGTAAATTTGGTAGCCTCTACTTTTATAAAAGGTGCTTTCAAAATCATCGATAACCTTCTCGCTATCTCCGTCTTACCAACTCCTGTAGGACCAATCATTATTATATTGCTTAAAAAAATATCCTCCCTCAACTTTTCATCTACAAGTTTCCTTCTGATCCTGTTCCTTACAGCTATAGCAACCTGCTTTTTTGCTTCATTCTGTCCAACGATGTATTTATCCAATTCGTTAACTATATCCTTTGGATCCAGTTCCATCTCTTTGTTCATTTCAAAACCTCAATGGTTAAATTGTCGTTTGTGTAGATACAGATCTCTGAAACAATCTTTAAAGAGTTAACAACGATCTCCTCTGCAGTTAAATTTGAATACCTTAAAAGTGCTCTGGATGCGGCATAAGCGTAAGCACTTCCAGAACCTATCGAAACAATTCCATCATCAGGTTCTATAACATCTCCTTTTCCTGAAATAATAAGCGAATGTTCCTTATCCATAACAACAAGCATTGCCTCAAGCTGTCTTAAAATTTTATCCTGTCTCCACTCTTTGGTTAAATCCGTAGCAGCCTTTATTATATCACCTTTAGAATTTATAAGGTATCTTTCAAATTTATCAAAAAGGGTTAAAGCATCAGCAACTGAGCCAGCAAAACCTGCGAGGACTTTTCCTTCGTAAAGTCTTTTAACCTTTTTAGCACCTTTTTTTACAATAGTTTCACCTAAGGTGACCTGCCCATCGCCTCCCATAACTATAACACCATCCTTTCTAAGTCCAAGTATTGTAGTTGATCTAAACATATATCACTCCAAAAATTTAAACAAATAATTTATTCTTGCGTTTAACTTCAAATAACTCAAATTTTCAAAAATCTTTTCTTTTAAAATTTCAACGATCTCTTCTTTATCCTTATAAAAAATCAACAAAAAAATCAAAAGTTCACTTTTTACCAATATATTCTTACCAGGACTGATATTCAAAAGTTTATTCAAAAAATTTTCAAATATCTCTTTTTTTACCTCTTTTTTATTATTTATTATAAAGTTTATCACTAAAATTTCTAACTTATTTATTATATCCTTTTTATTAAAATAATCAAGTTTTCTGTTTGGGATAAAACCTTCAATTATATCAAGTTTTACGCTGTGTAACTTAATATGATCCGGAATCCTTTCATTCTTTGCAAAAGTTTTGTAAAGTTCCTTTCTATAGTACCTCGATTTGTTAAAATCATAAATGTTAAAATAAAGATGAGAAAGATTATTAAGAATATTCCTTTTAAAATTTAAGTTGTTCTTAACAACTTCCCCAGCAAGTAGCGAGGAGAAAAGGTCAAGTGAAGTTGAAAAATCTCCAATTTTTGAATATAAGACTGCGAGATTTAGATATAAACTCTGTAAAGCGTTTTCCATATTCGAATATTTAAAGATCTCGAGTGCCTTGTTGTAGTTATCCAAAGAAAGTTCATAATTTTCCATATCATCGTAAAGTATCCCTAAACTCATATAAACCTTTCCAAGGTCTCCTATAAAGTTATTCTTTTCGCAGTTTCTCTTACATCTTTCAAGATGAAAGAGAGCTTTTTTGTAATTCTCAACCAATGTTTCATAATTTCCCATAAGAAAATCGTATGTCATTTTCTGTCTGTTATCTAAACCTTTATAATCTATTTTGTTTGAAAAGTTTTCGAATTTTTTTAGTTCAAGATGGTTATAGAGAAAACTCAAATATAAAAGTTTCTGATTATCCGTTATACACAATTTCCAATTTATCTTTTTCCCTTTCAAGAGGTCCAACAAAAACTTTATATCATTCCTCTTAGCCTCCTTTTTAATCTTCTGACAACATATTTCAGCACCATTCAAATTCCCTTCCGCGATATAAATTTTTGACATTATTATTAACTTCCTTTCATCCTCTCCATTTATTTTTTTGATCATTTTTTTTGAAAGTAAATTATCACCATAGTAGTATAATTTCTCTGATATCTTTAAAAGGTTTTTATCATCTTTTTTCAACAATCTAAATTTAAAATCTTCAAAAGTTTTTATAGTTTCAGGATATTTTCTCTCAATTCTGTATTTATTGGTAAGATAAAAATAGAGAGGAGGATAAAGGTATCTATAAAAACCTTTTATATTCTTCAAAACCATCCTGTTTGATAAAATATCCAATATTTTAAGTTCTTCCTTACTTTTTATTTTTTTAAAATCTATCAAGAGTCCAAATTTTAAAATACTTTTAATATTTGATTCAACATCATCTTCGAGATCGAAATCATCGTTCAAATATTCAAGAATATCGATTTCAAAAAGTTCTTTCTTCTCTTTTAAAAATTTTGATAGAAGGAACCTGTTTCCGGTTGTAATATCGAATAAAAAGTTCAATAGGAATATAGATTTTTCTTTTAAAAAGATTTCAAAACTTCTTGAAATCTCATCAAGATGAAGGTTTTCTATGACGAATTCTCTATACTCTCCCCTTTTTAAATTGTTTAAAATCTTTACAAGATTTTTATCTTTTTCAACAAATATAGGATTATAGAAAAAACAAACATTCTTTTCAGGGATACTTTCAAGACTTTGCTTGTAATCTATAAAAGAAAAATCAGGGTATTGTTTCTCGAGTATATTTTTTAGAAAAGTTTTACCTGCTCTAAAGCCACCTTTAACTATAACATTTTTTCCCTCACTCAGACATTTTTTTATCTCTCTTTCACACTTGAAAGGTATTTTTATGTCTTCGACTCTTCCCTTTTCAAAAACTGTTATACAATTCTTTCCTTTCTCCTTTGAAGAGTATAAAGCGTTATCAGCATTTTCAAATATCACCTCAATATTTTCCACATCACCTTCGGAAACTCCAAAAGAGAGAGTTATTTTTATCATTGTGTTGTTAAAAATTATTGGACTTTTTTCGATTCTTTCTTTGAAAATCTCAAGGAATTTTAAAAAATCATCCTTTGTTTTTAATGATGATATAAGAATAAACTCATCTCCACCATACCTTATAGGGAAATCACCTTTTGTAATTAAATCAACAAGAGTAGTGGAAACTTTTTTTAAAATATAATCTCCAGTAAGATGCCCATGAGTATCGTTTATATTTTTAAAATTATCAATATCAAAGATGGTAAACAAAATTTTACCTGATAGGAAATTTTTAAGGTTGTTAAAAAATCTTTTATTAAATATACCTGTTAAATCGTCATAATATACGAGTTCCAACCCTTTTAACTTTTCTTCCACTCCCATAAAAATATTATAAATTCTATTAAGAAAAAGTCAATTTTATATCTCACCCCAATTTTTACCCTTCTTTATATTCACTTTCAATATTTTATCGAAAGGTTCTATTTCGACCATACATTTTTCAAGTGTTTTAGAATATTTTTCAAACATATCCTCTTCCAACTCAAAAATAAGTTCATCGTGAACAGTTAAAATCATCATTATATCTTTTTTACCTTTAATTTTTTGAAAAACTTTTTTTATCGCTATCTTCATGATATCCGCTGCTGTCCCCTGTATTGGAGTGTTTATAGCCATCCTTTCACCTCCCATTCTAACGGTTTTATTCTGTGAAAGGATCTCGGGAATATACCTATACCTCCCAAAATATGTTTTAACATAACCTGCACGAGTTGCCTCTTTTATAGTTTCCTCTATCCACTTTTTAACTCCGCTGTACTCTTCAAAATACTTGTTTATAAAATTCTCAGCATCCTTTTTGGGAATCCCAAGTTCCTGACTCAACCCATAAGATGTTTTACCGTAAAGAACTGAAAAGTTAACAACTTTTGCGATACCACGTCTTTTCTCATCTATATCTTTGTAATCTATGTTAAAGATATATTTTGCGGTTTCGTTATGAATATCCTTTCCCTCCTGAAAAGCTCTATTGAGATTTTTATCTTTTGAAAGAAAAGCAAGAACCCTGAGTTCTATCTGGGAATAATCTAAAGAGAGAAAAATGTTCTTTTTGTCTCTAACTATGAAACCACCCCTTATTTCAGGTGGAACATTTTGAAGGTTTGGATTTCTTGAAGAGAATCGACCTGTTGCAGCAAACGATTGTTCAAAAGTGGTGTGTATTATATCTTCCTTCTCACATAAAGATATTATCGGAACAACATAACCTTTTAAAAGTTTTGAAAGTTCTCTATGTCTTATAAGAAAATCTATGATAGGATGAATACCTTTAAGGTTTAAAAGTGTTTCATAATCTGTAGAAAAACCTGTTTTACCTTTCTTAACTGGTTTCAGATCCAACTTTTCAAAAAGCAACTCTGAAACCTGTTTAGAAGAGTTAACATTGAATTCTGTCCCTGCTAATTTAAAAATCTTTCTTTCTATCTCTTTTAATTCATCCTCTATATTTTTCTTTTTATTTTTGAAAAAATTTAAATCAACTTTTATTCCATTATTTTCCATTCCAACTATTGCTGGAATGATAGGGAGTTCTATATTTTTATAAATCTCGAAATTTATATCCTTCTTTGCATCCTGAATAAACTTATCCTTAATATTAACAAACTTAACAAGTAAATCTTTTTTAGGAAAATCATCAAAATTTTCAGAATAATACTCTTCAATGATTCTACTTATTTTTGTACTTTTCAACTGTGTCTGTCTTAAAGTGTGTATATCTATTATCTCGTTATCATCTTCTTTATCTAAAATTTCAAAAAAATTTTTCACATTTTCGAAAATAAGCGTCTTACCAGAAATATTTTTAATCTCTCTTATCCCTTCATCTTTCCCTGTTTCATAGATCCCCTTATAAGATCCAAATAAGATTTTATCTCCATCCTCGAAAATGACTATGGATTCATCCTTCAAAATTTCATCTACAAAAAGTAATTCGTTCAATTTAAACTCTTCATTTCTGGCATCCTCTTTTACCTTTAAATTTTTAAGTTGAGAAAAAATCTGATATTCTTTGAATATCTCTTCTAACTTTTTATGGTCTTTATCCTTTATTTTAATATCATCAATAGTTACATCGATATTCACATCATTTTTCAGTTTTATCAACTCTCTATACCTTTTTAGTTCATCAATATTTTTCAAAAGTTTCTCTTTTATTTTTTCATTTTTTAAAATTTCAGGATTTTTAAAGAAATCATCAAGAGAATTTATCTCCTCAAGAATCTTTACAGCAGTTTTTGGACCTATACCTTCTATTCCAGGCACATTATCCACACTGTCACCAATCAGAGAGAAATAATCTATTATCTGTTCTTTTTTTATATTGAGTTTTTTTTCAATCGCTTTCCTGTCAAAAATAGGATACTCACCATTTTCCTTTTTCGGATATATTATATTTATTTTTTCATCAATAAGTTGCCCCATATCCTTATCACTTGTGACAATATAAATTTGTTTAAAATGATTGTAGAATTTTTTACACAAACTCGCTATAAGATCATCTGACTCGTATCCTTTAGAGGAAAGAATATTTATTCCAAGTGCTTTAACAATTTCGTATATAACAGGGATCTGGGAAAGTAACTCATCTGGAACTTTCTGTCTTCCAGCTTTATAATCAGTATAAAGTTCGTGTCTGAATGTTGGTTCTTTCAAATCTATAGTACAAGTGATATAATTTATTTTTTTTGAATCTATAAGATCCATCAAAAAATTTGAAGTTCCATAAATCGCTGAAGTATTTTGACCTTTGGAATTTCTCAAAGGGTTTCTTATGTAAGCAAAAAAATTTCTGTATATTATGTTTGTTAGATCCAAAAGAAAAAGTTCATTTTTCAAATGTAAAGCCTTTCATTTACGATTATTTTTAACACATTTTCAGGAACGAGTCCATCAACTCTCACCCCTTCCTTTAAAAGTCCCCTTATCAAAGATGATGAAATCTCTATCACTGGATTATCAACATTTATTGCATCCTTAAAGAAAATTCTGTCGTATTCAAATTTTTTACAGTATCTCCTGGTTATGATAAAGTTTACATACTTTTTCAACTCATCATACCTATGCCATTTTATTATATTGTATGCCTCATCTTCACCAATTATCAAAAAAAGATCATCATTTCTGTGATTTTCCTTCAATTTTTTTATGGTGTATATTGTGTAGGAAGGCAAAGGTAAAGAACCTTCTATGTCTGAAACTAAAACATCGGAAAATTTTTTGAAGGCTTCAGTTGCCATGGTAAGTCTTATACCAAAAGGAGTTGAATACTCTTCCTTTAAAGGTTGTCTGTAAGTTGGAATAACAATTATCCTATCAACATACTTTTTATCTAAAATATACTGAATTGAAAATATGTGCCCTATATGAACAGGATCGAACCCTCCACCAAAAATTCCTATTTTCATAAAGAATTTGAAATTTTATCTATTATCTTTTTACTATCTCTATAATATTTACTATTTTCACTCACCTTTTGAAGTATTTCCAAAGATTTTTGGTAATCTTTATTTTTGTAAAGTGCTCTACCATATGAAAAATAGTATCTATCTTTAAGGTCATTTTTAAGATTGTTTTCATCAACAAGTTGATAATAAATTATAGCGGATTTATACTTTTTACCTTTATAGTAAAAATCACCTGTATGCAACTTCTTCTCCTCAATTCTTGAGAGTAGTAGATTCAACAAAGAATCTATTTCATTCTTTCTCTCATCATCAAAATACTCTACCAAAAATTCTCTCATGACCCCTATCGCTGAAAAAGTTAAACTCTGATCGAACTGATACGGTGGAGAGATTTTATAATATGATATACAAAGTTTATAAAGTGCATCCTTTTTCAAATTATAATTCTTATAATTCTTTAAAAAGTATTCAAATTCAACTATCGATTCAGTGTAAGATTTTTTATTGAAATATGAATCTGCAAGGTAGTATTGTGCAAGTTCAGTTCTCTTTGTTGCAGGATATGTAAAGATATATTTTTGAAAAAAGTCTATAGATTTATTCCATTTTTTTTGTTCATAAAAATTGTAAGCTTTCTTGTAAAGTTCTTCATCGGAAACGTCCATCATCGATAACTTTTCCTTTTTAGCACAGGAATTAAAAAAAAGGAGCGAAAAGAGTATTAGGAGTAGATATAAACTTTTTTTCATTGCATTTTCCTTCTAAGAATTTCTTTTAGTTTTTTGTTTGCCTCATCGAGATTATCGGATGAACCGTAAACTTTAACATCAGAGTACTCTTTAACTTTATTGTAATGGAATATAGCTTTCTCAAAATCATTTAATTCAAAATATATATTTCCTACATAAAGATGTGCATCGTCAAGCAAAGATTGAGGAAGAGGTTTATTTATAAAATCGAGAAAAAGGTTTAAAGCATCGTCATAATTTTTTTTATCGTATTTGTCTTTTGCTATATAAAACTTCAATTCCCCGGCAATAACTTTGAAATCAACATCACCTATTGAACCTTCTTTTGAAAATTCATCTGAAGCCTTTTGAGCAAACATAAGTGCTGTGTCAAATTTTTCTTCACTCTTGTATATATCTATAATCATTTTGTAAACATTTATCTTTTCAAAAGAGGTGAGTGGAATGTTTAGTGAGTTGTTCAACATAGATTTTGCTTTTTGAAAGTCACCGTTATCAAAGAAATATTTCCCCATATGGTAGAAACCGATATTTATATCATAGTTTGGATTCATTTCAATTATTTTAAGCCAGTATTTTATAGAGTTTGCAGTGTAACCTTTCATAAAATCTGTCATGGCTATATTGGAATAGGATTGTAAAACCTTTCCTTTCAAGGATGGATCTTTTTCAAGAGCAAGAAGGTAAAAGGAATCAGCAACGGAAAGTTTTCTCAAATCTTTATATGCCTGTGCAAGGTTGTAATAATCGGTTCCAGTTTTTTTACTTTTATTTTCAAGTATATTTATAACTTCAAAATACTTTTTTTCAGACAACATCTTTTCAATTTTATCGTCGTTACCTTTTGAGCATGAAGTTACAAATAATAACGAGATGATTAAAAGTGTAAGTAACCTGTTAAAATCTTTCATTTATAATGTAACCTTTTCTAGAAATCTTGTGATAAGTTTTTTGAGATTCTCTTCAGCTTTTTTTGCGTTGTTGACAACATATTCAAAAGATACTGGTTCCATATGATCTGGAAGTCCCATATCGGTTATTACTGAGAATCCTACAACTGGAATATTCATGTGTTTTGCAACAAGTGCTTCTGGAACTGTTGACATTCCAACTGCATCAGCACCGAGTACTCTTATCATTCTGTATTCAGCACCAGTCTCAAGGTTGGGTCCCTGTATAGCAAGATAAACTCCCTTTCTTAAAGGTATCTTGACTTCCAATGCTGCCTCTTCAGCAATCTCCTGATATTTTGGGGGATACACTTCAAATCCATCAGGAAATCTAGGCCCAAGTTGATCAAGATTTTTCCCTCTCAAAGGATTACCTGGTAGAAAATTTATGTGATCCGTTATAAGCATTATCTCACCAGCTTTAAACAGAGGGTTGACTCCACCTGCAGCATTCGAAACTATTAAAAGTTTTGCTCCAAGATAAAGCATAACTCTAACTGGGAAAGTTATGGTCTGGAAATCATACCCTTCATAAAAATGGAACCTTCCAGCCATTGCGATAACCCTTTTACCTGCAAGTTCTCCATATATCAATTCACCTGCATGACTTTCAACTGTTGAAATCGGGAAATCTGGAATATCCTTATATGATAATTTCGCCTTAACTTCTATTATTTTAGCAAGTTCAGACATACCTGTTCCAAGGATGATGGCTACCTCAGGATTAATGAAACCTTTCTCTTTCAAGAATTCAGATGTCTTTTTTATTTTCTCCATCATTTTCACCTTCCTTTTTGATTTGACTGAATAGAGAACCTAAATTTATTATTTTTTCTGGTTGTTCCCTCAAAACTTTGTTTATCTCATTAACCTCGATTTTATGTTCAACAACTTCCTGATCAAGTGTTTTAAAATATGATTCAAGTATTCCCCTGAATCTTGATAAAAAATTATTTTTTAAGGTTATTAAACTTTTTATCTCATTTTTAAGATTGTTAAGTTCTTCCTTTGAACTCTGAAGGTATGCTTCAGCCTCAAGTTGTGCATTCTTTTTTATAAGTTCTGCCTCTTTCAAAGCGTTGGCTCTAAGTTCAGAAGAACTTTTTGTTGCTGACGTTAAAGTTTCCTGTAAAGTTCTTTCAAGATTTCTATACCTTTCAAGTTCTTTTGAGAGGTTTTCAATCTCCTCTTTAAGAGAGTAATTCTCTTTTAAAAGTTCCTCTAACTGCTCAGAAACTGTATTTAAAAATGTTGTTACTTCATTAATATCATAACCTTTAAGTGATTTTTTGAATTCTTGCTTTTTTATTTCCAAAGGAGTTATATCCATTTTTCCTCCTATGTGAAAAATTATTATATACCACGACAAAAAAAAATCAACAATTTAGAAAATAAACAAAATTTTAACCCAAGTGACATTTTTTAGGGAATTAAAAAATCTATTTTTTGAAAAATATTTTAATTCGATATAGGAACTCCTTTACTTATGAACAATTTCAAAAGTATCCAATAAATTCATTGTTATCTCACTATTGATTCATACCACTAAGGGAGATAATCCCCTTACCAACTTTTTATATTTTTCATTTTCACTTTTTTTGCACATCAACCAATAGGAAAAATAATCAACAATATATTCCACCCAAAAAATATCGCGGAATCAAGTACCACATCTATTTTATATTTAGAAATCTACCAGTAGTTTAATATTAAACCATTTACATATTTGGAATTTTTACTTAATCTAAATGGTCAGAATTCTGTTATGAATTTAATATATTTTTCATTTTCAAAATCATATTTTATTTCCAATATTGTATTATTATAGTTTTCTGAATATGAGAGAAATGTATTGTTATTATTTCTAGTCTTATAAAACTTCATATCACTATCTATTGTTATTCTGAATTTTTTATCGTAAGATATAAAATATTTTCTATTATACACATTGAGCAATGAAGGAGAATAATTTTTTAATAAAATTTTTATTCTCTCTGGAAGATCTGATTCATTAAAAACTTTATTTAGAATATTTATATTCAAATCATTATTCACAGAAAAAGATTCCAGTGTATAAGACTCTTTTCTACCTAATAGCCCATTTCTTATTTTTAATTCAAGAACAGGTTTTTCGATAAATCCGAAGGTTTCATTATACCATCTAATACGTATTTTTATTCTATTACTTGATCCGTCTACATGGTCATAATAATTTTTGTAATTGATAGTATCAAGATAAATATTGTTAATCTGCCTTTTATGAAAGATCTCTTTAAAAAATGCTGGATGAGTGTATAGGATACCCTCAATTATTTTATAATCGATATTTTCTATAACAAATTTTCTTTCATATCGCCAATTATAATTATTTTTTTCCACTACTCTTTCCATATTCATTGCCATACAGATATTCTTTCACATTTTCAAAATTTGGGGGGATTGCTTTATTATCAATTGATAAATATGATCCTTTTTCCAACATATAATGTTTTTCATATCCTGATATTTTTTCATTATTCACATAACAATATGCTTCCTGATATTCAGGTTTTTTCTGATAAATTGCATACCCGATTCTTGCTCCCTCTATATCAATATTACTAATAAAAACTTTTGAGAAATCTTTACTACTAATTGCTATTTCTCCGTTTTTTATAATAATATTCTCACATTTAATATTACTCACTTCCCCTGCACTTATGCCTTTATCTTGAGGATTTATAATAGAAGTGTTTAGTATTTCAATGTCACTTCCGGAAACATCTATTGCATCATTCCCGGGATTATTAAAATAACAATCAACAATTTTTCCTTTTACAAAATCACCATCGAAAGCATCTGCCTTTGTATTTTCAAATACACACTTTTCCAAAACAAACTCACTTCTTATTATATTGAGAAAATCATCTCCCATTATATTTGTATTAAATATACAAGAATGAAATTCAACATTGCTCTGATAAAATGTTAATGCTCCCGTTAATGACCAGTTATACTCTTTTGGATTTGATAGGTTTATAAATTCAGTAAATTGGAAAATGTTATTGTCAGAATTTATAATAACAATGCTTCCAGTAGAATCGGTTGATTGAACTATTATTGGACTATCTTCATTACCGTTAAAGACAAATGATGAACGAGAAATAATTTTAGCATTATTGATTATATTTATTTGTGTTCCTGGATTAACAATAACAGTATAATTCTCCGGAACAATAAGATTATCCTTTATTTCAACATCCTTATCAAAATATATTCTTTTATTCTTGTTATCTATTTTTAAATATGATTTTTTAGAAACATTGCTTTTTTGCAGCATTATATCTTTTTGAATAAAATCTCTATTTTCAATTGTAAAATCTTTTATTTTTGCTTTATATATTTTGTCCAATCCAAAAACGGTATATATAACATTACAGTTTTTTAAATTTTCTTTATTCAATTTTTTCTTATTATCAAATTCCACACTATAGAAACTAACAGGTTCGTACATTTTTTGGGAATTTATAAAAGTATTTCTCTTTGGTTTTATCAAACTATCTTTATATTCAATACCAATAATACTTAAAGGTAAAAATCCATTATTACCTATTTGAAGAACTATACTATTTTTATCAATTTTTTCAGTATACACAAGTAGTTTATTTTTTGCATCGAGTTTTTTTCTAATATAGAATTGATTGTAATATAGTATTTTCTTTTCATTATTAAATGAATACCAAGGAAAACTTTTATATAATATTTTCAGTTTGTTATTCATACTATCTTTTATTGAAGAAAAGAACATATTCAATAAGTTCTCATTAGAGTATTTGTTTAATGCGATTAGATACTCTTTTACAAAAGATGTATCTCCGAACAAGATTTTATACCATGTATGATTAATCATTCTTGTTCTAAAATCATTATTCTTTGTACCAATAAAATCATAGAAATTTTCAATATACAACCTTTCATTATCAAGAGAAAGAATATTCTGATTATCAAATCCAATCGGCTCTAATAAAGAAATAACAGGATTATAATAAAAACGAATATTCCATAAGCCAGCTGCATGATGATGTCCAAACAGATCGGTAACCGCAAACAATTCCGCAAGTTTTTTTACTTCAAATACTTTATTTATTGGTAATTTTCCTTTTTTATATTCTGCTAATAAATTAACTGCTACTTCAAAATTTTCTTTTAATGTTTTATTGTTGTTTAATTCTGATTCCTGAAATATCTCAATACTTGCAATGTTAAAATCCTGTTCACTCAATTTGAGGACAGGTCCTTCTCTTCTTTTATTATTCTCTATAAGTCTTTTATCGAAATGTTCTTCCAAAGCATAAATTCCTAAATCCTTCCCATTAATATGAACTTGAATGAAATTATATCTTAATGCAATAAAATCATTGTACTTTAAAAATTGATGAAATACCCATTCATTGAGATATCCACGTGTTCTGGGTAATTGAATGGAAAATTCTTTCATTCCTAAAATTGCATTATCTCCCTTTATTTTTATTCTAAAAGACCATTTGTCAGGGTCTATCCAATGATCTTTAAAATCACCTTTTAATCGCATTTTTATTTTATATTCTTTATTCTTGAATGTGAGTTTTGCAGGAACTTCATCTCTACAATCAGGAAATAACTGTTTTCTTTGAAGAGCAACTTCTCTATTATATGCAAGTTTTTGATAATCTAAATGTTTTATATCAATGTAAATTTGTTCTGGTTTTGCATTTATACTCTCGATCCAATGTGGGATAAACAATAATTTTGTTTTCAATACTCCCTTTATTACACTCTCAGCATCCTTTTGTTTTAAATCTTTATAAATAATTATACCAAAAAACATTCCTGAAAAGAATAAAACAAAAATTAAAATAATTATTAAAAAGATATCTATTTTTTTAGTGTTGAAAAGAGTTTTTAGAAGATTTCTGTTTTTATTAGAATTCTGTATCCTCATTATATAATACCCTTATTATCAATAAACGATATTTTTATGTCTTCATCTAATTTCTTTAACTCTTTTTTCATTTCTTCCATATTTTTATATTGATCAAATTCAACAATAAATGTTGCTTCAATTAAATTTTTATTGTCATCAAATCTTCTTAAATTTATTTCACGTGCATTCTTCTTTAATATTTCAATTATTTTTTCTAAATCAACTCTATCTCTTTTTTCAGAAACTATTGTTACTATTAAGTCTTGATTATATTCGATTTTATGTAATAGATGCCTTATCCATATTATAAAGAATACAAAAAACATTGCAACAATTGTAATTATCATTTGATTAGCTCCCATACCAAGACCAATTGCTAAACATAAAAACAAGTATGTGAGTTCCTCAGGCTCTTTTATTGCAGATCTGAATCTCACTATTGATAATGCTCCAACCAATCCTAAGGATAATGCCAGGGAAGACTTCACTATACTTATTACCAGCATTGTTGTTACAGCAAGAAGTATAAAATTACCTGCGAATTGTTTTCTATTGGAAATTGTTGTTCCATATTTAATATAAATTCTACTTAAAATAAATGAAAGTATAATTGTTATTATTAGATTTATTGCAAAAGTCCAAATGGACATTTGAGCACTTTGGTTTGTCAAAAATTCTTCAAATGTTTGAATCTTATTCATTTTTTTAACCTCCGAATATCATGACATAATAAAGTATCTTATTCATAAATGGTAGTGTTGTCAATAAGAAATGATAGTCAGCGAAGGGAGTTGGAAACCTGGAAATTTAATGAGATAGGAGTATATTAAGAGAGTTTACAACCCCTAATATATTCTTTTTTATAAGGAAAAACGCACTTTTTACCTATTGACTTTTTTCAAAAAAACTCTCCCCACCCCTTCTTTTAATTACTTCAATATCAATATCTTTATGTTTACCTCCGTTTCACCCATCTTCCCTCTTATAAAATACTCTCCAGTTGCATAATCCCCCTTATTTATTGTCAACTTACTATATCCCTTACCTATCTTTCCTTTGTATAAATCCTTCAACTCCCTCCCCGTCTTATCATATATACTCAATTTCATCTCACTCTCCTTGCTCGCTCCAAAGTATAGTTCTATTTTAGATACATCATACTTTATAAAGTAGTTGTCACTT
>LDZU01004204.1_pt1 | contig 125904 bp, 139 predicted proteins | sample 615531 | NCBI WGS metagenome assembly LDZU01 (sample SAMN03408293, study PRJNA278302) | terrestrial metagenome | isolation source: oil reservoir sample SB2 | place: USA: Alaska, North Slope, Schrader Bluff formation | collected 2011-09 | reverse complement strand
CTCATCAATATGATGATATACCCTCATCCTTTCACCGGTGAAATACACGCCCTATCCATCATCTCAAACATCGGAAGCAGATCAAGATACTGTGTCAGAACATCTGCCTCAAAAGAGCTGCGTTCATCCTCATCACGGGCAAAAACAAGTCGGCCGCTCCGTACCACCTCATAGAGGAAGCGAACGGGAGAACCATTGAGAATACGAAGATCAACCTCACACCGCGGAGAAATACGTTGTTCTATAACAGAGGCAATTCGCATACCATATTTGAAGCAATCATAGGGTTTCCTCTCCCCAGACACCAGAACTCCAATATCAATATCATTAAATCGATTGCTTTTCAGAAATGAGCCGAAAATATACACCACAATAACATCAGCAGTGAATTCCGAGTCACAAGCGAAGACTTGAGCGATCTCACCGATAATCCGTTCCCTCGCCCGCTCATTCAGATCATGTTTGCCAGAATTAACATGGGAGGATAGTGATGCCATACGCAATACTCCTTCAACATACTATTATCGGAAGGCATATTAATATAAGCCAGAAAATATCGAAGTCATCCCGGTGATTCCACTCATTCAAGCCCCAGATCACGCTTCAGCTCTTCATGGGTGACGAACACACCCCGTTCAATCTCTTCCAGAGCTTCCCGGATCCCGGCAATCTCCTCATCAGTGAGAGGTTCATTGGTCAGCGATGAGCCATAATAGAACTATGAGGAGTCATTGGACTCCACATCCCCCTGCATCTCAACAATCTCAGCGTATATTTCCTCAAGATTCTCACTAAGCCACTTGTTTCGCTCCTCCGTATAATCCCCCTTCCCATGATCAAACATCTGAAGGAAACGTATCATATCCACCGGACCCAGGGTTTTATAGAGAGCCTGGATCCCTTCGACATGGATCTCATGCAGCGTTTTCACTTTCATCATCTACCACCTCCTGATACCATTGAGCAGGATTAACAACCTTTACTGTAGAGATATCACGATACCTACTCATAATGTTTTTCAACTTATCATCTGTAGTAATAAAAAAATCTACACCCGCACGTTCAGCACAAGAGAGATGTAATGCATCAAGGGCTTTTATGCCACACCCCATGAATAATTCAGCCCGATTCTTAATTGCTCCATCGACCATGATACAAATTTCTGCACGATCCCTAAGATTACTCAGATATTGATTTTTTTGACCATCAATAATTTTTGAAACCTCATAGATAATTGCATAACTCCATATCAATGTCCAATCAACCGAACATCGATTAAGTATAGCAATAACCGCCTCACTCTCATACCTGATTCGCGGAACAAGCTGATTATCAAAAGGTCGGCATAGACAGCAAACATCAAGATATATTTTCACAGTAAAACTCCATTACGCCAGTAATTCATCCCGCTTAGGGATTAATGATCCTCTTAACACCAACTCCCCCTTCACGCCAGAAACGCCGCGATGATCCCGGAGAGGAAGATCCCGTCAAACGTCCCGGCACCCCCAATCGAGACAATTGGCGCCCCAAGAGATCCGATCTTCCTGAGATTGAGGAGATCTGCTCCGATAAGCGTCCCGATTGTCCCGCTCACATAGGCGATGATCGCGGCATCCAGCCCAAAACCACCGGCAAGCAGGATCCCGCAGACGAGAGCTGCAAGCGGCGGCAGATAGAACGGCGTCCCTATACCGACGCCGGGGATGAGCCGTGCATACCGGTTGACGATGATGGTGACAGCAAAGGCTCCCACACAGGCGAGGAGGAAGAGCCGGGTATCACCCATCCCGATGAGTGCATGAAGAAGGAGATACACCGATATCACAGCCGGGATCACTGCACCACCAAGATTGAGTGCCACGTTCGTCACCTGTGCCGGTGGCTGCACCTTATACATCCCATCATAGAGGGAGGGGGCAAACTGGCGCCTGGCAGGCCGCTCCACCGGATCAGGCGCCCGTTCCCGAATCTCTGTCACCGGGATATTCACCAGGCTCCCGACCAGGATCAGCAGGAGAAGCCCGATCGCCTGGAACCACGAAAACCCGAGATTTGTCAGGGCACCTCCGACAATGCCGAGAAGAAGGAGCGGGATTAAGAGGATGAGTGCGGCGAAGAGAATGATCACCATCAGGATGGAGAAGGGATTGAAGAAGACATATCGGGGCATGAGCAGACGATCCTTATACTTCGTATAATCCATTCTCTTGCATCAGCTCTATTATTAGGGTATCGATGGAGGCGATGAGATCGCATTCCGAGATTGCCATAAGGCAGGTTTTCATGAAAGATGGAGAGAGGAGAAAGACAGGCCTGCACCCGGCTCTTCACCACCACTATAAACTCATATACAGTTTATTGACGAAAATGCAGCTCGTCGGCAATCCACACAAATTAGACGTAATTTGAACATCAAATTCGTAAATACAATAATATAAGCCCTTGAAAGGAACAATACAGACTGCTGGAAGAACGAAAGATACCCACGAAAGAATCATTATCATGCACAAGATCATATTTACCAATAACCCACAGGAGAGTAATGAGTGATGCCACAAAGACCGGAGGATATACCCAAAACATGGATTGTTCACTCCATTATCAGGAAGATTCAAAAAGCCAAACCCGAATTACAACGCCGCTACCCTATCAAAGAGATAGCCATCTTTGGATCATTCGCACGAAACGAACAAACAGAAGAAAGTGATCTTGATATCCTGGTGGCATTTGAAAGACCCATTGGCTGGGATGTCATCGACCTGAAAGATGAACTCGAAGACATTCTCAACAGAAGCGTCGACCTTGTTCTGAAAGGTGGCGTAGCCACCCGGCCACGCCTGATGAGCTATATCGAAAAGGACGCCATATATGCATGATATTGAATAAGCAGAACACAGGGAAAACCATTATTATTGGAAAGAAACAGAGATACTCCTGATAGTATGAAGACCCTCATCGAAGTACACAGAGAAGGAAAATACTATGTTGCTATTGATCTTCTTACCCATGTCGCCGATCAGGGTTTCACTGAGGAGGAGGCAATACGCAACTTAAAAAAAGGGCTTGAAGAACACTACAAGCTGTTAATCGAATTAAGCCCCAGAGATCACAAATTGACCTATATTGATATTGAAGTAGATAGCTTTGTCAAAAATTCCGCCTCTATCATCTCGTGAGATTATCAAAATTCTCTACCATTTTGGATTCAAACAGGTAAGGCAAACTGGAAGCCACATTCATCTATTCAATGAAGAAACCAGGCGACTGGTTACAATTCCAAATTACCGGGAAGTGGCAACGGGAACACTCCTACCAATTTTGAAGCAGGCAGGTATTGAAAAGAAAGAGTTCCTCAGCCATACAAAATAAAGTGAGAATAACCCTCACCTTCACCTCTCCCCAACACCACAGACAATTGCCGCATGGTCATGATGATACGGCTCAAGCCAGCAGCTCTTCAGAATCGACAGCCCTGCACCTTCCAAACGCTCGATCGTCCCGGCAAAGACCTCGTCCGGCGTCCTCCTGACATCAACGGACCTCGTCTTCAGCATCAGAATCGCCCTCATCCCGCCATCGATCCCGACCCCCTGCTTTAGAAACGGCAGGTGCTTGATCAGAATCCCTGCCTGATCGGGCTGGGCAACATCCTGGTACAGCAGGTCAACCTCTTCCAGAAACGGCGCATACCGATCCGGACGGGTCGCATCGCCTGCAATCGGAACGATATTCTTCCGCTTCTCCGCAACCACCAGCAGATCCCGGAGGGGGCGCGGGGCAAACTCGACCGCATACACGCAATCCACATAATCTGCGACATGCGAGACAGTGGTTCCGTTTGCAGCACCGAGGTAGAGCACCTTCATTGCATCCGCAAGATCCACAGACTCATCCAGCATACAGAGGGCAGCAAACTTTGAGCGGTAGGGATCCCAGACCCGGTACCCTTTCACCATCCGTTCATTATAGACCCCGCCCGACCCCCGCGAGACCAGCTGTCCATCGATTCGAATCAAACAGATCCACCTCCTGCGATCCCATCGATCAACGCCTGCGCCGACGAGAGGAAACCGGGATCCGCCTCACCACGATAGAAGTCGATTCTGGCCGCAATCGCAAGTTTCGCAGCAAGCACCCGGGCCACCCGCCCACGAACCTCGCGGGGGGCATTATGAACCCGCCGGTGCTGGAAGATGATCCCGTGTTTTGGGGAGGGAGAGTTCCCCCGGATATGCGAGAAGAGGGCGGCCTCGGCACCGATCACCTGCACAGAACTGCCGGGCATCCGGGCAAGCTTCTCAAGCCCCCCGGCACGTGCCATGATACGTGCCGCAACAAGGCCACCGACCAGCTCGCTTGTGTTTGGGATCACCTGTGCCGCCAGCCGCGAGACATCAGCGGCAAGTGATGTCCGGGCGGCGATCAGCCCTTCCACCTCGTCAGCCATTCCCCTGAGGGGACGGGATCTGCTCCGCCGGATCTTCGGAAGGACCCGCTTCACCGAACCCTGCCTCCCTTTCTGCGAGAACGCCGGGTTCGTCACCTGGTACCATTCGACCAGCCGCTCGGAGAGGAGATTAATCACCTCATCCATCTGGTCGAGCATCCGGACCATCTGGAGGAGTTCTGCATCCTTGCCTGATGCTGCCGCCTCGATCACCCCCTGTACCTGGAGAATGGTAACCTCGCGGAGCTGCCGGATATAGGTGGCACGATCAGGGAAGATCCCGCTTCCTTCGATCAGATCAGCTGTTAGAGGCCGGAATACCTGCATATTGGTCTTTAGTGACTCCACCCTCGCCAGCAGCTCAGCCGGTGACCCACGAGACGGTACAAAGACCCCCTCATCATCTACGCTCCCGCACCAGTACACCGTCATTGCAGAAGAGATGATACCTCAGCACCTATATATCCGGCGACCGAATCTTCAATCATGTTCATCGAGGCGGCACTCTTTGTAGTCGGCATCATACTCCTTGTGAAGGGTGCGGATCTCTTTGTCGGCGGGGGGAGCGGGCTCGCCTCACGGTTTGGGATCACCCCCTCACTCATCGGATTCACTGTTGTCGCATTCGGAACCTCGCTGCCTGAGTTCGTCGTCAGCATGAATGCAGGCCTGACCGGTAACCCCGAGATCGCAACCGGAAACATCATCGGGAGCAATATCGCCAATATCGCACTTGTACTGGCGATCTGCGGGTTGCTCAACCCCCATGCACTCAACAGGCATGATCCTGCAAACAAAGGGGTGAAGAGGCAGGCTCTGCTGATGCTTGCGGCAACTGCCCTCTTTGTTGCCGTTGCATGGTCCGGCACCCTCTCCGCACCAGCAGGAGCCATTTTCCTGATCGCATTTGTCTTAATCCTCAGAACGCTCTGGAAGGAGAGCAGGATAGAAGGGACACTGCCCATTTTGGCAAAAGGCAGTCTCGATTATATCCTTACGGCAGGAGGGATTATCGCAGTCATCATCGGCGCACAACTTGTTGTCACCTCCGCAGTCGGAATCGCGACAGCCCTTGGGATCTCCGCTTTTGTGATCGGGATGACCATCGTCGCCATCGGCACCTCGCTCCCTGAACTTGCCACGTCAGCCGCAGCAATTCTGAAAGGCGAGCCTGGGATCTCGGTCGGCAACCTGCTTGGAAGCAACATCTTCAACCTCCTCTTCGTGATGGGCATCATCGCCCTGATTGTTCCCATCCCGATCACAGAAACCGGCGATCTCCTGATAATGGCATTCTTCTCGCTCGCCGCAATCCCCCTCATCTATGCAGGCGAGCGGGCAACCCGGGTCATTTCAGCTATCGTCCTCTTCGGGTACTTCGCCTACATCGGGATACTGGCGGGACTCATCTAAAAGGGCGCTTCGCTGATCTGTTGTGGTTTTTACATAGGGAACGAGTCATCATATGGCTATCAGATCTTTGAATCATGCATTCGGATCTGTTCACTCAGGCTTTTTTTCCCCACCGCCCCGTCCCCGTCCGCACATGCTTCGCAGGGAGGTTGTACCGGGTGACCGCAGATTGCAGCGCGGGAGGGGCGGGAAGGCTTTGTGGGCTGCCAGAAGCAGATAAATCCCCGATTCTGATGAATCGCCTTTCAGGTAGCTCTCTTGAGCAAGGGTGTATCACCCCTGTCAGCCTGATCCAGCTCTACCCCGCCCCCCGATACCCGCGCCGCACCTGCTTCAGACTACCCACATGAAATAGCGAGCAGGCTCTAAAAGAGCGGAATCCCAAGAACCGACCAGCAGATGATCGGGACCATGATCGCCCCCATGCAGAAGACCCGCTGCACCGAGACCATCGGGGGCACCGCCCCGATAGCAGTTGCAAGCGCGAGGATCAGGAGTCCGAAAGGTCCCGTCACAAGACCGGTCAGCGCCACAAGGAAGATGATGACCAGAAGATTCAGCCGCCTGACATTCAGGGCCGCCAGGTACCGGGAACCCTTCGATAAAAGAATCGTGAGAGGATACGCCGCCACCGCTGCAATACAGGCCGCAAGCATGATCCCGGCAAGCGGCGGCAGTTCTTCTGTTGCGATTGCCACCATTGCCCCGTTCCGTGCCCGTGAAAGTGCATAGAGGGCAGCTATCCCAAGGAACGCATTCGCCGTATTCGCCGCACCTGTTGCAAGGATATACCCCCTCCCATTCCGCGTATACGAGATGAATGAGGCAAGTACCGCATTTGCGGTTGCATTTGAGAAACCCGGCATCCACCCGACGACTGCACCGGCAAGCGTCCCGGTAGCAGCAGCCCCTGCGATCTCCCGCCGCTCCATCCGGATTCCCCGGTATGTCTGCTCAGGGATTGTGCCAGTCGCTCCTTTCAGGAGGATCGGCAGTCCAAAGAGTCCGGTCAGAAGCGGAAGGAGGAGCGGGCTCCCACCGGGGAGCACCTGCCAGGAGAGGTATGAATAGGCAAGTGTGAATGAACCGAGGATCCCCGATGCGATGAAGACAAGAGCCGCCCATTCCGGCGCCTCGGACCTGACCACAAGCACCCCGGCAACCGTCAGCAGGAGCAGGCCGATCCACCAGTCGAGGTACGGCTGGAGGGGGGGCAGGAGAGAGAAGAAGAGCGGGAAGAGCACCAGCCCGAATGCAGCACCCGCAGCAGATCCCAGTGCCGAGATCCGAACCGCCTCCTCTCCAAGCCCTTTCATGCAGAGATCATGGGCAGGCAGAACCGCAATCGCAGTATCGGGATCAGGCACACCGAGGAAGGTGGAAGGTACGGCATCCAGGAAGGTATGCGTGATCAGGGTTGCCGTTACCGATGCAGCAAAGACAGCAGGGCCAAATAGGACGAGGAGCGCCGGATGGATCCCGAGCAGGATACCTGCCATCGTGTTTGAATGGATCCCCGGCGTACACCCGCTGATGGTGCCGAGTACCACCCCGATTGCCGCTCCGATCAGGATCCCATCCATCATGCGATAACAGACATCGGCATGAGAAGACAAGAATATCATGCATCCGTCCCTATAGAGATCAATGATCATCGCGGTAACCAGGCTTCCGGAGAAGGCAGGCAGGGATCAGGCTACCTGTGAGCAATACGGCCATTCCTGCCGGATTGTCTCGCCTCTGGCAGCAGATATCTATGATAACCAGATCCAGGCCTTTGTGCTTGAAGCAAACCGCGGCGCCTTCGACTGCATCTTCTTCACAAGCGCGCTGCCTGCCGGGCATATAGCCCCGCTGCTCGCAACAGATGCCCGGATCATCGCAATCGGACCCCAGACAGCCCGGATGCTGGAGAAGGAAGGGCTGAAGGTCGAAACGCTCCCCACATACTATTCCCGGGATTTTGTGCCCTACCTCGGCGACTGGATTGGGGGGAAGGCGATCGGTATTCCCCGTGCCGATGTCCCAAACCCCGCCCTCATCCAGGCAATTGAGGATGCCGGGGGTCTGGCATATGAGTACCGGTGCTACGGGCTTGTTCCGACGCAGAGACCACTTGACACGGAAGGCGCAGACGCGATCCTCTTCACAAGCGCAAACTCGTTTTTAATGGCAATCTGGGAGAAGGATACCGGTATCATCCCGATTGCAATCGGAGATATCACCGCAGACGCGATGCGGAGAGGGGGAGTGGAGCCGGCAGTTATCGGCGATGGATCCCTTACCGGAACCCTTGAAGCGCTGAATGAGTATCTCAGCAGGAAGAGAACATGACCGAAGATCGAGAGGCCAGCATCCAGTCAGGAATCATCATCATCGATAAGCCGCCGGGCCCCACCAGCCACGAGGTTGCCGCCTGGGTGCGGGATATCCTCGGTGTCAGGACCGGGCAGGGGGGCACCCTTGACCCGATGGTCTCCGGCATCCTGATCGTGATGCTTGGAAAGGCTGCCAAGATTGCAGAGCATCTCCTCGCCCATGACAAGGAGTATATCTGCCTCCTCAAACTGCATGGCGATGTAGCCGAAGACGAGATCCGGGAGGTGATCAGCAGCTTCTGCGGCAGGATCTACCAGCGCCCCCCACGCCGGAGTGCAGTGAAGCGGGCGCTCCGTATCAGGACGATCTATGCGATCGAGGTGCTGGATATCGAAGGTCGGCTTGTCCTCTTCCGGGTGAGGTGTGAGGCAGGCACCTACATCAGGACACTCTGCGTCCATATCGGTCTCGCACTCGGAGTGCGGGGGCAGATGGTCGAGCTCCGGCGCACCCTCTCCGGAGGTTTCGGTGAGGCAGATGCACATACCCTCCATGAACTTGCGGACGCAAAAGCCGCAGCAGATGATGGGGATCCGGAACCGCTCAAACAGATGATCCTCCCGGTGGAGCGGGCAGTTGCTGATCTTCCGTCAATTACCGTCAGGAGTTCTGCCGTCGATGCGATATGCCGGGGCGCACAGCTTGCAGGCGCCGGGGTTCTCTCCTGCACCACATTTGCAAAAGGCGATACGGTTGCGCTGATGACCGGGGCAGGCGAATGCATCGGCCTTGGAACCGCCCGTATCCCATCAGAAAAGTGTGTGCCTGGGAAACACGGCTTTGTTGCACGCCCACAATCGATCCTGATGGAGCCCGGCAGGTACCCCCGTGGCTGGAAGAAGAAGAGCAGGATTAAGTAATACCCGGAACAATTAATTTACTGCATCTTTTGCTGAGGTAGTCTAGCGGTAAGGCGCGAGGCTGGAAACCTCGTGAGGCGTTTGTCTCTCGGGAGTTCAAATCTCCCCCTCAGCGTTTTGAAAGCACTTTTGTCTAACTCAATGTATGATACCTTAGGAGAGGAGAGTGTCTGCTAAGTCAGGTTAGATTGACTTACATGGCTTTGTGGCATGTAAGTCATGTCTGGTTGCGTTAGAGAGAGCAGTAGTCATCTAAGTCAACATAGATTGACTTACAAGACACTTTATAGTATTACACATTGAAATACCACATATGGGAAAATATTCCGATAATCGGGCAGGGGTTTTCGTCCGCCAGAAAGGCGGATATGAAGCCTTTATCCCACATCCTTTACCCCCCGGGAATCTGGTTTTCGATGAGGGACTTCTCTATCTGTTATCGAAAGCCGACGGAGCTCTGGCCCGCCTTGATGGAGTCACCCAGGTACTCCCAAACCCCGATCTCTTCGTGGCGATGTACATCAAGAAAGAGGCATTGTTAAGTTCTCAGATCGAGGGAACGCAGGCATCACTTCAGGGAGTTCTTGAATTCGAAGCCCATATACGGCCAAAAGACGACATCAACGAGATACAGGAGGTATTGAATTACATAAAAGCACTTCATCATGGTATAGAGAAACTGGAGTTCTCGCCACTCACTCTGGATCTGATCAATGAGATTCATCGCTTTTTAATTCACGGAACACGGGGATCACATAAACTTCCGGGTCAGCTACGGCATCTTCAGAACTGGATCGGTCTGCCGGGAGGGACGATTCAGGATGCGGTATTTGTTCCTCCTCCACCAGAGCAGGTCCCGGGATTAATGCAGGATCTTGAACGTTTTATCCAGAACGATGATAAAACGCCGAGGCTGATCAAGGCCGCTCTCATTCACGCCCAATTGGAAACAATCCATCCGTATCTGGAGGGTAACGGAAGAATGGGGCGTTTGATGATAACGTTTTACCTCTGCTCAAAAGGTGTTCTGGCAAGGCCATTATTGTATCTTAGTTATTACCTGAAGAGATATCGGGAGGAGTACTATACACTCCTTAATGGTATCCGGTATCAGGGGAATTGGGAAGCATGGCTGGCTTTCTTCCTTCAGGGAGTCATTGACGTATCTAATAACTCTATTGAAACAGCAAAGAAAATTATCCTGCTCAAGGAGACGCTGATTGAAAGGTTGCTGGAGAACAATATCGGCGGTGTGCATGCGGTAAAGCTGATCGATACACTCTTTAATCGCCCGATCATCACGATCGGGCAGGTGACAGAGGAGTTACGAATAAGCCGCCAGTCTGCAACCAATCTCGTGGGAAAATTTGAGAATATTGGAATACTGGAAGAGATTACCGGGAAAGAACGATATAAGCAGTATATGTTTGTGGACTATGTCAGGATAATCGAGGAGGGAACACGCATATAACTCTCTTTGAGCAGCAATATCCTGCCAGTAGATATGAATCCGGATCGGAACATTTTCAGGCAGAATCCTGAGAGAAGGTCTTTGAATATCTAAAAATGATATGTGATCGGAAATGCAATTGTCACATTTACATCACATTTTCTGGAGAGAAATGTGAGCGAATTGTGACATAATCATTTGAGGAGTTATTTCTGCTATCTCTCATCCAACCCCCGCTCGCATCCCCCTCACCTGCTCCCCCTTCTCAGTCAGCCGGTAGATGATCCAGGTACCGGACTGCTCCCCCGCGATCAACCCTGCCTTCTTCAGGATAGAGAGATGGTACGAGAGGCGGGAGTCAGAGATTTCGAGAACAGAGCGGATCACACAGACACAGAGTGGCTGTATCGCGAGCAGGGCGAGAATCTTCAGCCTGAAAGGATCAGCCAGGGCACGGAAGAGGAGATAAGATGAAGCAAATACCTCGTCATCCGGTAGATGCGAGATCAGCCCTTCAAGACCTCCTGTATCATAAAGAGAGATTTCAACCTCTTCAGGAAGGAGCATCCGGGAGCATTCTTCACCCTGTTCATGTATCATTAAATCATATCAGAAATGCGTGCATATAATAATTTCGAGAGATTCAACAGGAGAATGTACCTGTAAGCGTCAATTCTCATATCTCACCCAAATCTATTGTTTCATTGCTGAAATAGAGAACATATGTTATTTCAAAAATTGCTGAAATAACAATCTTTATACGATATATATGCATATAGAATTTCAAACAAATTTGAAACATGGAGTCGAATAGAAATGACAGAGAATGATCCAAAGAAGAAAAGCCAGGGTTTCCTTGCACGTATGAAGGCAATGGGCAATTCAAACTGTGATTGCGGATGTTGTGGAAGTATGAAGATCGTCCCGAAAGATACGCAGAAAGACGAAACAGACACCGACACAAAAACAGACTGATGGGTTTGATAAAATGATTTTATCAAGCCGTATTGCCTGATCCTGACGAGGGAGCAGAAATGATTGCCAACAAAAGGAGAGAAACATGACAGATACCTTGATTACACTCTCGATAGGCAAGGGTATGATCATGATCATTGTACCGATCGTCCTGATCGGCCTTGTTCTGATGTACCTCATTATGAGAAGATGCCTGCACGAAGGGATCTGTTCGTGTTGTACTGGAAGGAATAAAACAAGCAGTTATAAGAGATCTGAAGAAGGGAGAACATGACCTTCTTCGACACACTGATCTCCGCCGGATGGTTCTTCATTGTGATCGCTGGAGAGCTGGTACTCCTCTTTATCGGAATCAGTTTTCTCGTAGGCCTTCTTCAGACCTATATCTCAAGAGAGCGGATCCGACAGACAATGATGCGGAAAGGGAAGGGGACAGCCACACTCTTTGGCGGAGTATTTGGCGCCCTGACACCGTTTTGTTCCTGCTCGACGATCCCAATTCTGGTAAGCCTGCTGAATGCCGGGGTTCCTTTTGCCGCATGCATGGCGTTTCTCCTCACCTCTCCTTTGCTCAATCCGGTGATTCTTATCCTTCTTGCTGCGCTCATCGGGCCGGTATATACCGCAGTATACGCAGTCATCACTTTTGTGACAGCACTTATCCTGGCAACTTTACTTGAAAAGCTTGGTTTTGCATCTGACTTCAAGCAGGTGATGGTTGAAGGAATACCCGAAGAAACGATACCTGTGGTTACCGAAGGCACCTTCAGGGAGCGGCATGGTCCACGATTGGAAATTGCATTTGGTTTTGCAATAACGCTCTTCAGACAGGTAATGCCATACCTTCTCCTTGGCGCTGCCATAGGAGCATTTATTTATGGGTTTATCCCGGAAGATCTCATCGTCGGACTTGCAGGACCAGACAACCCGCTCGCAATACCTGTAGCAGCAGTGATCGGCATTCCGATGTACATCAGGGCTGAAACGATCATTCCAATCAGCGCCGTTCTTATCGGGAAAGGCATGGGAATTGGAGCAGTTATGGCATTGATCATCGGTGGTGCCGGGGCAAGCATACCTGAGGTGGCACTCCTCTCGGCAATCTTCAAAAAACGGATGGTAGGAGCCTTTGTCACCACCGTGATCGGGATCGCCATTCTCGCCGGAGTCATATTCCAGGTGATACTTTCATGATAGTTACGAAGACAACAGATCAAAATAATTGGAGAAGACCATGATTGACCTCCTCATCGGCTCCCTCATGATGGGATGGACGACACTCGCAGAATACCTCGCCGAGCATGTCGTCACCTGCCTCATCCCGGCGTTCTTCATCGCCGGAGGAATTGCCGCCTTCATCAGAAAGGATGTGATCATGAAGTACTTCAGCCCGGATGCGCCGAAAACGGTCGCATACGGGATCGCATCCGTTTCAGGCACCGTGCTTGCCGTCTGCTCCTGTACCATCCTCCCGATGTTTGCAGGCCTCTTCAAGCGGGGGAGTGGGATTGGCCCTGCCATCACCTTCGTCTATGCAGGGCCGGCGATCAACATCCTGGCAATTGTGTACACCGCGAAGGTGCTCGGGATTGATCTCGGCCTTGCCCGGGCCGTCTCTGCGATCATCCTCGCGATTGCAATCGGCCTGATCATGGCAGCACTCTTCCGATCAGATGATGACGCAACGAGGAAGAAGATGGCGGCGATGCCACCGGCACCCGTATCTGAGGAGGAACGGCCACGCTGGATCGTCCCGCTCTTCTTCATCCTCTTAATCGGCATCCTGATCACAGGCACAGCACAGATCGACTGGATGATCAAGTTCCCGGTACTCTATGCCCTCACCCTCGGGGTGGCATATCTCCTGATATACTTCTTCCAGAGAGACGAAGTGACCGAGTGGGGATGGGAGACCTGGGATCTCACAAAGAAGATCGTTCCGATCCTCCTCATCGGCACATTCGCCCTCGGAATGCTCGCCTTCTTCCTCCCACCGGAGACCTTCGCGCCATTCTTCGGGACAAACACACTTCAATCGAACCTGCTTGCCTCATTCGTCGGCACCATCCTGTATATGCCAACACTCCTTGAGGTACCGGTGATCGGTACCACCTTCGGATACACAGCAGGTGTGATGGCAGGGGGCCCGGCACTCGCCCTCCTTCTTTCAGGACCAACGGTGAGCCTGCCTTCGCTTCTTGTCATCTCACGGATCATGGGGATGAAGAAGACGATCGTCTATGCGGTTATCGTGATCATCTTCTCAGCCCTCGCTGGATTTGGCTATGGGCTTATTATGGGGTGAAGAGAGATGGCAGAGATGAAAAAGCCATGCTGTGCGGCTGAGGCGATGCGCCGGATCAGGCAGATCGATGTTGGCGGCATCACCATCGGCCTTGCGATGCTTGATGATGCAATGCATGAGGTGGCTCGGATGAACCTTCTCAAAGATGAAGAGATCGCAGACGAACTGATGAAAAGAATGAGAATATACAATTATATCCCAAAGGCCGCAGAGCAGCAGTACCGCTCTGCACTGTTGAGAGAATACACACATGAGGTGAAGCGATGAAGATAGAAGTCCTTGGAACCGGATGCATGAAATGCAGACGCCTTGCAAAGAATGTTGAAAAAGCAGTCGCCGAACTCGGAATCTCGGCCGATATTGTGAAGGTGGAGGATATCACCGCGATCATGGAACGGGATGTGATGCTGACACCCGCACTTATGGTCGATGGCGAACTGAAGGTCTCGGGCAGGGTTGCAGATGTGGCTGAATTAAAAGAACTCCTCGGGGCAGAGAGATAGAATCAGATCAGGTTGAACCAACATGACAGAAACCAGAAATCTGAGTACCTTTGAAAAATACCTCACCCTCTGGGTGGGGCTCTGCATCATAGGGGGAATTGCCCTTGGGAGACTGGCACCCGGGGTTGCCATCACCCTCGATTCATTCTCCGTGTACCAGATCTCGATCCCGATTGCAATCGCCCTCTTCTTCATGATGTACCCGATCATGGTGAAGATCGATTTTGGCGAGGTCATGAAGGCGGCAAAGACACCAAAACCTGTCGCCCTTACCCTTTTTGTCAACTGGGCGATCAAGCCCTTCACGATGTTTGCGATCGCCACCTTCTTCCTCGGGTACCTCTTTGTCGACTTCCTGCCGGGAACCGAGATCCTGCTTGATGGAAGTGAAGTCTATCTCTACCAGAGCTATATCGCAGGGTGTATCCTCCTTGGAATTGCTCCCTGCACGGCAATGGTGCTGATGTGGGGATATCTTGCAAAAGGGAACCAGGGGCTCACGCTCGTGATGGTGGCAATTAATTCGCTTCTGATGCTCTTCCTCTATGCACCGCTCGGCGGTTTCCTCCTCGGGGTTGCCGCAATGCCGATTCCCTGGGAGACGATCCTCCTCTCGGTTGCCGTCTACGTCGCCCTCCCCCTTGCCGCCGGATACCTGACCCGCCGGTGGATCCTGCAGGTGAAAGGAAAAACATGGTTTGAGACGAAGTTCCTCCATTACTTAACACCCATCTCGATCATCGCCCTCCTCGGAACGCTCGTCCTCCTCTTCAGTTTCAAAGGGGATCTGATCGTAGAGAATCCGCTGACGATCCTCTGGATCGCAATCCCGCTGATGATACAGACGATCCTGATCTTTGTCATCACGTACTTCTTCCTCGCCAGGTCCCTGAAACTTCCCTACGAAGATGCAGCACCCGCCGGCCTGATAGGGGCATCGAACCACTTTGAGGTGGCGATTGCAACCGCAGTCATCCTCTTCGGGCTCTCCTCGGGTGCGGCACTGGCAACCGTTGTCGGGGTACTGATCGAGGTGCCGCTGATGCTGATGCTGGTGAAGATATGCGTACGCACACAGGGACTATTCAGGAGTGATGCACAATGAAAAAAATACTCTTTATCTGTACCCATAACGCAGGCCGATCCCAGATGGCTGAGGGGTATGTAAACGCAACGTATGGTGACCGCTACTCTGCATACTCTGCCGGATCAGAGCCCGCGAGCCGGGTGAACCCGCTCGTCATCAGGGCGATGCAGGAGATCGGAATTGACATCCCGGATGCAAAACCGAAGCTGATCGACGAGTTCGACGGTATCGGGATGGATCTGCTCGTCACCCTCTGCGACTCCGGGACCTGCCCGGTCTTCCCCTGGGCAGAGGAGACGATTCACCAGACCTTCCCCGATCCAAAGGCGATCACCGGGACAGAGGAAGAACGCCTCGCTGGCATACGGGCGATCCGGGACGCGATCACCGATTGGATCGATCAAACACTTGGAGAGGCATAGAAATGACATATACCATCATCACCTGCTCCGGGATCTCAAATACCGGGAAACTCACCACCCAGTGTGCGATAAACCTCCTGCGGAGATGTGCAGGCGAGATCGACTGCTGTATCCCGGCAACACGGGAGAGAGAAGCAATCGATGAGGCACTCCGGCATGCAGAGGAACTCCTCATCCTTGACGGATGCAGCGACTGCTGTGCACTGAAGAAGATTCAGCATTCCGGGCGACGGCCGGATCATCATATCATCGCCACAGAATGCGGGATAGTAAAAAATGGGATGGAAGAGCCGCAGTTCAAAGAGATCGAAGATCTCACTGCGGTTCTTCTGAATAGAATACGGTCAAAACGGGGATGACCAATCCACCTCTTTTCCGGCAGATCTACTTCACAATCATCACAGGGCAGGCGGAGTGCTGTGCCACCTTCTGGCTGACACTCCCACGTACAGCCCCTTTCAGTGAGCCCGGCCCCCGGCTCCCCATGATGAGCAGTCGCGGGTTCTCCTGATCCGGGCAGGGATGCAGACAGAGCTCTCCACCCGGCATCAGGGAAACATGTGATGCCATAACAAACAGATCAGGTACCATGGTCGAGATACGCATCGCCGGCTGGGAGAGCAGGCTTTTTGCCTGGATCATCGATATCATCCCCATATACGCCCTTGTTGCAGTCATAGAATCCGCCATCTCCACCCTTACCGGGTGGATTCCTCCGGGCTCAGCACCCGCCCTGCCTGATCGGGTGGTTTGCAATGGAGAAGACCCGTCTCCGGCTCTTCAACCGCCTCTCGGATATGATCGTGATCAGATGCGATTACATGCCTCCGGACGGTGTCACCTATATCCATGAAGACGACTGATTCAAGTAGTTTTACGAGAAAGAGAATCAGCATGCAGGGGAGAACCATCACCTACTCAAAGAACGTCTTCCTTCCGCTGACATCAGTCTGCCACAACCGCTGTGGGTACTGTTCTTTCAGGAGGCCAGTCGAAAACGGCTGCCTTATGGCTCCGGAGGAGGTCCGTGAGATACTCCGGCTGGGCGCAGCTGCAGGCTGTACCGAGGCCCTCTTCACCTTCGGCGAGCGGCCGGGTGAGGAAGAAGGATTTGATCGCTACCTGAACGAGATTGGCTATGGCGACATCCTTGACTACTGCTTTGACCTCTGCAGGGAGGCACTTGCACTCGGCCTCCTCCCCCACACAAACGCCGGCATCATGACCGCGGACGAGCTTGCCCGCTTCAGGACGATGAATGCAAGCATGGGACTGATGCTTGAGACGACCGCCAGGATACCTGCGCATACCACATCACCGGGCAAGGATCCTGCGGTGAGAATCAGGATGATCGAGGATGCGGGACGGCTGAAGATCCCCTTCACAACAGGGCTTCTGGTTGGGATCGGAGAGACAGCAGCAGACCGCGAAGAATCTCTTGAAACAATAGCTGCAATTCACCGGAAATACGGCCATATCCAGGAAGTGATCATCCAGAACTTCTGCCCAAAACCCGGCACCCCGATGGGCGAAGACGGAACTGTCACAACGACGGAGTTTGCAGAGACAATTCAGATGGCGCGCGCGATCCTGCCTGAAGAGGTTGCGGTTCAGATACCGCCAAACCTTGCCGATGCCCGGTATTTCCTGAAATGCGGAGTAAATGACCTCGGCGGCGTCTCCCCGGTCACCGTCGATTACATCAACCCGGAACATCCATGGCCGGAGATCGAGCGGCTCAGGGAGATCACAGCCGGATATACGCTCCGGGAGCGGCTCTGCATCTATCCCCGGTACATCGAAAGAGGGTGGTTCGATCCGGCACTCGCACCACTTATCATGCAGCTTGACAAACAGGTACAGGAGTATCACCTATGACCCGGGGCGACATTCTCTACAGTGGAAAGGCAAAGACCATCTTCCTCTCGGAAAAGCCAGACGAATTGATCGTCTCATTTCGTGATGATATCACGGCATTTGACGGCGGCAAGAAGGATCAGCTGGAAGGCAAGGGTGCCTCGAACGCCGGTGTCTCGGCATTCCTCTTCGGGCTCCTTGAGGAAGCCGGAGTCCGGACTCATTTCATCAGGATGGAAGATCCAATAACGATGCGGGTCCGAAAACTCAACATGATCCCGCTTGAGGTGATCGTCAGGAACCGGGCCGCCGGATCGATCGTCAGGAACTATCCCTTCACCGAGGGGCAGTACTTTAACCCGCCGATCATCGTCACTGACTATAAGGATGATACACGGCATGATCCGATGTTAAATGACGATATCATCGTGGCACTGGACCTGCTCACCCATGAGGAGATTGACGCTGTGAAGGCATCAGCACTGAAAGTCAATCGTGTGATGAAGGCATTCTTTGATGGGATCGGCCTTGATCTCGTTGATTTCAAGATCGAGTATGGCAGATATGGCGACGCCATCATGCTCGGGGATGAGATCAGCATGGATTCGATGAGACTCTGGGAGAAAGGCACGATGAAATCCATGGACAAGGATGTCTACAGGTTTGAGAAAGGGGATGTCATGGAGGCATACCATGCCGTATCGGCCAGAATAACCGGGAGCAGATAAATCATGAAATGTGACGTAATCATCACTATCACCTTGAAAGAGGGGATGCTGAACCCTGAAGCAGAAGCAATACAGCGGGCGATTGCCCACCTTGGATACACAACAGATCGCCTCGCAACAGCAGATCAGTTCCGCTTCACGCTGGATGCAGAAGACAAAAAACAGGCAGAAGAGATTGCCCGATCCATCTGCGAGCGTCTCCTCGCAAACCCGGTGATCCACACATATACCATCGAGGTCATCTGATGCGGGCGGCGGTCATCCAGTTCGGGGGGAGCAACTGTGACCGTGATGTCGTGCATGTGATCGAGGAAGTCTGCGGTGCCGATGCCGATCTGATCTGGTATAAGGATGGGTTGACGAGATCATATGATGCCATCATCCTTCCCGGAGGTTTCAGCTATGGCGACTACCTCCGTGCAGGTGCAATCGCTGCCCGGACACCGATCATGGCCGATATCATCAGGGCGGCAGAGAAGGGATGCCTCGTCCTTGGGATCTGCAACGGAGCGCAGATCGCAGCTGAAAGCGGCCTGATCCCCGGCGTCTTCACCATCAATGCCTATCCGAAGTTCCTCTGCCGTCCGGCATATCTCAGGGTTGAGAATACCACCTCCCCCTTCACCCGGCTCTATTCCGAGGGCGAGGTTGTGAGGTTCCCGATTGCCCACAAGGAAGGGCGCTACATCATCCCCGAAGAGGAACTGGGCCGCCTTGAAAGAGAGAAGAGGATCGCATTCCGGTTCTGCGACGAGGCCGGAAACGTCACCAGATCTACAAACCCAAATGGCGCCACCGGCAATATCACCGGCGTCCTCTCGGAGAGAGAGAATGTGCTTGTGATGATGCCACATCCCGAGCGGGCAGCCGAAGAGATTCTGGGATCAGCTGACGGGAAGAAGATCTTCGATTCGATGATTGCTTATGTGGAAGAGTCCTAGGAGATTGTAAGCATGGATGAAATTGAAGCTGCCCGGCTGATCCGGGACTGGGTAAAACGGTATGCAGAAGAGAACGGATATGTGCTGAATCCGGATCCCAAACAGCTTGACGCGGTCATCAGGGGGCTTGCCCGCAAGATGGTCAGGAATGGTGAGCGGTACTGCCCGTGCAGGATCTTGAGCGGGGATCCGGATGTTGATAAACAGATCATCTGCCCCTGCATCTATCATAAAGATGAGATCGATAGGGACGGGCACTGCCACTGCAATCTCTTCTTCAGGGAATGATACCTCATATCCCTCACCACAATGAGTTTTTTCTGAGAATATGCCTGCCCGGAGGGCATCTGCAATCCCCTCAACCCTTTGATCATCTCCGCCTGAATTCTGCACGCCGTGATACGCGGAAGGCATGGATAATTGCATAGAATCCAACGAAGACCGCGGTACCGTAGCCGAACAGGGCAATATACTGGACATTGACGATGCTTGACCCGGAGGCAAGAAGCAGGAGAGAGGATCCGATCACAACCGAAGAGGTGATCAGCCCCACCATGATCCGGTCGGTTGAGCGATCCATCGTCTCCTGGAGCCGGCGGAGATCATCTGCAACCACATCGATCCGGACCTTCCCCTCACTCACCTTCTTCAGGGCTGAGGAGACCTGATCCGGGATCCGGAGAAGTGTCCGAAAGGATCCAATTCCGGTTGAGATCTCTTTTTTGAGAGTATCATATGAGAAATACTGCTCTTTCACAAGCTCATCCAGGTATGGCCGGATCCGCTCGCTAAAACAGAAGGACGGATCAAGTGTGAGTGCGATCTCAGTGACCATTCCGATCACTTTCAGAAGCCGCATAAGCTCTCCCGGGACATGGAGCTCGTATTTTCTCAGGATCTCAGAGAGCTCAATCGACATCTTCGAGAAATCATACTGCTGAACCTCATAATCCGAGTAATCAAGCAGCAGAATGTAGAGATCATCACGGAAAAGCTCAGTATCTTCATCTGAAACACTCACACCGAGATCGGCAAATGCCTGGAGGCATGCCTCAACATCGGTTTCTGCGATTCCGGCAAGAAGCCTGATGAATGTTTCCCGCCGCTCTGGGCGAAGTACCATACAGATCCCAAAATCAAGAAACGCAATATCACCATTCTGCATGACAAGCAGGTTGCCGGGGTGGGGGTCGCCATGGAAGAACCCATCAATCATGATCTGTTTGATATATGCCGCAAACCCGTGTTCTGCAATGACCACCGGATCATGCCCCATACCCCTGATGGACTCAACATCATCTATCCGGACACCCTCGACATAGTCCATCGTCAGAACACGGCGGGAACTGGCATTCCAGTGGATACGGGGAACCCGGATACCCTCCATCTCAGCCATATTTCGCAGTATTCGTTCGGCATTCTTGCCATCACGGGTGAAATCCAGCTCTTTTCGAATCTGGCCTGCAAATTCACGGACAAGGCCGGTCGGGTTAAAAATACGGTAATCCGGTGATATCACCTCGATCCTCTCAGCGAGAGAGGAGAGAATGAGGAGATCGGTCTCGATCACCTCATCGATTCCGGGACGCTGGATCTTCACCGCAACCTGTGTCCCGTCGGCCAGCACCCCCCGGTGCACCTGTGAGAGCGAGGCGGCGGCAACCGGGTATGGTGCAAGCGTGAGAAAGATATCCTTCCAGCCAGGAAGAGAATTATCAAGGAGAGGTTCAATCTCAGGAAACGGAAGGGGAGGTACCTGGTCCTGGAGTTTACTGAGTTCACCTATCAGATCAGGTGGAAAGAGTTCACGTCTGGTGCTCATGATCTGGCCAAATTTTATGAATGTCGGACCAAGCTCCTCAAATGAGAGGCGGATCCGCTCATAGACCGAGAGTGAAGGCGACACCTCACCCCTCCCGAGCTTCAGGCCATATCCGGGAAGACCAGGAAAGAGCTCATCGACGACGATCCCAAACCCATGCTTCACCAGAATATCGGCGATCTGGACATACCGTTTCATCCCCTCAAGCATAGCGCAATCAGCATTGGATTGCTCTTCGGGCTAAAAGGTGTTGTGGAGGGGATCAGGCAGCAGCAACCGGGGACCTGGGAAGAGCCAGGGAGAGGAGGGCAGCCAGGATCAATGGAACTATCAGGGCAAAGAGTGCCGTGTACAGATCTGTCATATCGGCTGCTATTCCGATGATTGCCACACCGAGCCCTCCTGCCCCGATTGAGAACCCAAGGAGAAGCCCCGATGCAAGCCCGACCCGCCCGGGAAGATACTCCTGTGCCATCGTTACCGTCACCGAGAAGGTCGACCAGGCAAGGTAGCCGATGGCGAGCATCAACAGAAGTGCCACCCATCCGGTTGTGGTAAAGAAGAGGACATATGGGATGATACAGGCAAAGAGGCCAATGATCGTCACCTCCTTCTTTCCATACCGGTCAGAGAGGAAACCTCCGGATACCTGACCGACAACCCCGGCAAGGAGCATCAGGGTGAGCATCGTGTTTGCAAGGATGATTGAAATTCCAGATGAGGCGATCAGGTATGCGGGGAAGAATGCAACAGAGGACATGATCACCCATGAACGGAGAGCAGCGATGGTGACGATCAGGCTGACAGGACCAAGAGGAATCTTCTTCTGCTCTGCCTGAACGAGCCTGGCTTTCTTCTCCTTTTCAACTCCTCTTGTCAGGTAAAAGAGAAACGCAGCCGTCAGAAGACCGGGGATTGCGATCAGGGTAAGCGCAGACATCCCTCCAAACCCGATAAGGATGCCGACTATGACCGGCCCTACCGCAAAACCGAGGTTTCCGCCGGTGACAAAGATCGAGGTGAGAGAACCCCGGTTTCTGTCAGTTGTCTCACCATGCACCCGGAGGAGAGCGGAGGGGTGAAAGAGGGCATGGGAGATCCCGGCAGCTGCTGCGAAGATGAGGAGGAGATAGTAGTCCTGTACCACCCCGTAGAGACTGATACAGGTTGCGCTCGTCAGGATACAGAGCCAGATCGGAGCCGACCACCCGCTCCGGTCAGAGAGCCAGCCGACGACCGGCTGGAAGAGTGAGGAGGTGATCTGGAAGACACTGACCAGAAGGCCCGCCAGGAAGTACCCTATCCCGGGATAGAGGATCAGGAGAGGAATCAGAGCGGGGATCACCGGACTATAGAGATCGATGACAATATGGCCGAAGGTATACCCGGCGATAGGACGGGGGATTTTTATCATTTATATGCGCCTCAGACAGACAATTTCGACCGGGATCTCGAGGAGATCCCGTGAATGGAAGGAGAACGTCCTTTTTAGTGGAAATAGCGCAGATACCGCGCCGACGATCTCGGCCCTGCCCCGGATATACGAAGCCAGAAACGGCATCGTTCCTGCATTAAAGATTCCATAAGTGACAGGTGCGATCCTGAGAGCGGCATCGATGAACGGCCGATCCGCATGCTCGCTCTGTGCACCAAACGGGGGGTTCATCACCACGGTATCAAAGGATTCTCTCATAGATCTGATGTCATCTGCGATAAACCTGCAGTCTGCAGAGAGCGTCTCCGCATTCTCACGGGCAAGAGCGACGAGGCGTGCATCCCCTTCCACGCCGACCACTTCATCTGCACCGAGGAGTGCCGCACCGATCGAGAGGATGCCGGATCCTGATCCGAGATCACAGACAGAACACCCCTCGATATCTCCTGCAAGATACGCATCAAAGAGGAGCCGGGCTGCAAGGGGGGCGGGCGTCATGTACTGCTCTTGTGCAGGATCGGGATCCGGGATGCCGGAGACCCGTTCCAGTTTTATCTCGAGTGTCCTGAGTTTCATGACCGGATCTCATCGATTTCGTAGTCTTCCCACTCCCGCCTGCCACAGAGGATCTCAAATTCCGGTGGCGAGAGGACCGGGACCGGGAAACGGACCTGATCATCAAGTCCGAGCCGGGGGCAGGCGGTATTGACATAACAGGGGAACCCGAGGTTGAGTAACTGATCAGCGGTTACTTCGCGGAGAAGAACAATCTCCGCACGCGGGTGGAGTGAGAGGAGCTCTTCTGCCAGTTTCATCCGGTTCTGCCCGCATCTCTGCGAGACGATGATCCCAAACCGATCCGCAGATCGTGCCTTCTCGATAACGGCAAACCGTCTCCGAAGCAGACGATCGGTCCTGACGAGACCTGCTTCACCGGTGTACGGGTCAAGGGAGATGACAGGGACTCTGCCTGCAATCCCTGAGCCGATCGCATGGAAGACGCCCGTTCCAAGATAGAGGAGGCAGTCGGCTTCTGCCACCCGTGCTGCCGTGTAGGTGCAGCCGAGAACCTGCCCCGGGAGAGGAGTCCGGGGGGAGGCGGGTGCGATCACCGGTGAAAACCCATGCTTCTTCAGTTCTTCTGCAAGCAGGGGAAGGGAGTTCGCATGCTGTGCGGTCGATATGAGGCCTATTTTCTTCCCTGTCAGCAGGGGAAGTACGGAATCAAGCGGGGGAATCTCTTCCGGCTGGAGGATCGGCTCAACGAGCACCTGGGGGTGATCCATCAGGGGCGTATGCCCGAAATGGATCAGGATATCGGCATACTCAAGTGTATCAAGGGCGAGATCGCATGCCCCGTAACAGGGATCTCCTGAGATGATGACATAATATCCCTCTGCACGGAGGGCTTCTGCAAGGACGGGGAGCTCCCTCTTCAGGCCTTCGGGGGCCTGGAGGGCGATTTTCCTGACAGAAAGCGATCGTACCCGTGCAAGGATATCAGAAATAGGAATCAAGGACATGTACGCCGTCTTTGTCAACGTCAATGGTGACCAGGGATTTGTACGGCCGCCCGATATCGGGGTTGCCGCGGTTGATGACAAAACAGAGATCCGCCACTTCTGCGCCAGTTGACTCAAGTGCAGGGAGGAGTGCCCGGATCGTGCCGCCGGTGCTGATCACATCGTCGATGAATGCGATCCGATCGCCTTCAAAGACGCTGTTTAAGTAAAGCGTTCCTTTCGAGTACCCGGTCGTCTGGCCGATCACCACCTCGCCGGGGAGTTTGTACTCCCGTTTCCTGACGATGGTGTAGGGGATATCGGTCATCAGGGAGAGGACGGTACCGATATGGATACCCATCGCTTCGCTGACGACGATCTTATTGACATTTTTCAGATCAAGCGCCTTGAAGAGGGCACGTGCCACATCCCTGAGGAGATTTGGTTCAACGAGCGGAACACCATCGGTTATCGGATGAATAAAATAGCTATACTCACCCCGCTGCACGATCGGACAGGTTTCCAGAGATATCTTGAGTGTCTCAAGCATGAAATTCACCAATTGTTTCTAAAAATGATTCAACAACATCCCGTGTCACATGGGGCATCAGCACCGTGCGCATATGGCCCCATCGTGTCCGGGAGACCCTCCAGTCCGGTGGTGTGAGGGGGCAGTCGAAGGTGGCGACATTCACATCCGGGGTAACAGCACGCACATACCCATATGCCTCCATCCCTTCGATGAGGCGGCGGGTATTCTCCATGCACCCCTGCACGATAGCTGAAAGTCCTTCCCTCCCGAGATACCTGAGGACGGCATACGCACTTGCCACAGGCGCACCGGGCCTGGTTCCCGCCAGCGTGCATTCCTTCTTCACCGTCAGGTAGGGAGTATCGACATTCAGGCATCCAAACGCCTCCGGATCCCGGAGGAGGAGTGCCCCGCAGGGGATGGTGCTCATCCCCATCTTATGCGGATCAATGGAGATGCTCGATACCGATGGAACAAGGAAGTCCCATGGTGCAGGATCTGGGAGGAAGGGCGCAACGAGGCCGCCGAATGCGGCATCGACATGGAAGAAGACCCCGTTCCCGGCTGCCACCGATCCGATCTCCTTCACCGGATCGATCATCCCGTATTCGGTGGTACCGACGACCGAGACGATCGCGACCGTATTGGTATCAACTGCTTCATTAACGGAGTCGGGATTCATCCGATAGTTGCTATCAAGCGGAACCGACCGCATCTCAAGCCCGAGCATATCACATGCCTTGTCAAAGGAGAAGTGTGCGGATGCAGGGATGATGACATTGGGTTTTGCAACGGGTTTCTGCTTCTTTGCGATCCTGAGTGCCTGGATATTCGACTCGGTTCCACCTGAAGTGGCATACCCGCCTGCTCCATGATGGTGGAGGAGATCGCCGAGCATCCTGATCAGTTCATCCTCAAGCCCCATTGTTCCGGGGAAGAGACCCGGATCTCCAAGGTTCGTCTCGATGAACTGCATATGTGCACGGATTGCTACCGGATGGGGTGTTGTGCACATGGATGAGAGAATCCGGCCGTACGAGAGATCCTCTTCCCTGAGAGAAGAGAGATAGGAGAAGAGTTCCTCCTCAGAAGAACCGTTCTCCTTCATTTCCACCCTTCGAGAACGCCATATCCAGAACCATCCGCTGTTCGGTCCGGGCTGCTGCCTCACGGATCACCTGTACTGCATCGATATTCGCAGACACACTGCGGATACCGTGTTCGACGAGCCAGGCAACCATCTTCGGATCAGATCCAGCCTGCCCGCAGATGGAACATTCAACACCTGCCGCACGGCACCGGCGTATTGCGTAGTCGATCAGCCGGAGTACTGCCGGGTGCGTCGGTTCGTACATCGAGGCAACATATTCGTTGTTCCGGTCGACTGCAAGTGTATACTGGATGAGATCGTTTGTACCGAATGAGGCGAATTTGATGCCGGCCTGGATGAACTCGTCGATCATGATGGCAGATGATGGGACCTCGACCATGATACCGAGGGTGACCGAATCGACGGGGACGCCCCATCCACGAAGGAGCTCTTTTGCCTGGATAAACTCCCGCGGGTGGTTGACAAGCGGGAACATCAGGCCGAGATTCTCGTACCCGGCCTTCCAGAGACGCTTGAATGCTTCGATCTGGAGCCGGAACTGTTCGGGCGCTCCGAGATCACGGCGGATTCCGCGCCATCCGAGCATCGGGTTGTGCTCGATCGGCTCGTCCTCTCCGCCCTCCATATTCCGGAACTCATCAGTCGGTGCATCCAGTGTCCTGACCCAGACGGGTTTGCCGGGGAATGCATCGAGGATGGTCCTGATGCCATCATAGAGTTCTGCGATACATTCCTCTTCCTTATTATTGGCGATGAACCACTGGGGTGTCCGGTTCAGTCCCAGGATCAGGTGTTCGATCCTGAGGAGACCGACACCATCTGCGCCGGTGGCAGCTGCCCGCTGTGCCGCCTCGGGGAGCGAGACATTCACCTTAACGAGAGTTCCCGTAACGATTGGGGCTGATCCTGCCTGCACAACAGCCGGAGTATCCTCCTGGGCTTTCCGGACCTCGCCCTCATAGACGATGCCCTTGTCACCGTCGATGGTGACGATCTGGCCGTCTTTGAGCATGGTTGTTGCCTTCTTGGTCCCGACAACAGCAGGTGTTCCCAGTTCGCGTGAGACGATCGCCGCATGGCAGGTCATCCCGCCTTCATCGGTGATGATCCCCTTCACCCGCCGCATGGCAGGCACCATATCGGGGTTCGTCATCTTTGCAACGAGAATATCGCCTTCCTTAACCGATCCAGAATCTTTCACACTCTGAATGATGGCAACCCTGCCGGTTGCAATACCGGGAGATGCACCCTGCCCTTCAATGAGGATCGTCCCTGAACCTGTGGAGGCATCAGACTTCTTCCGGGAGGATGAAGCGGGTTTGATCGTGGTGATCGGGCGTGACTGAAGAATATAGACATCATCACCGACAATACCCCATTCAATATCCTGCGGGATGCCATAATGATCCTCGGAGAGTTTGCCAAGTTCGGCAAGCCGTCCTATCTCGTTCGCTGAGAGGACCTGGGCATTTTTCCTCTCTTCAGAGACAGGTACTTCCTTTGTTCCCTTCTTTCCATCCGGGATGATCTCGGTCTCTTTGCTGGCGATGATCGTATCGATGACCTTCTGCTTTACCTGGTCAAAGACATAGTTGTCAGGGGATACCGAGCCGGACACAACCGCCTCGCCGAGCCCCCACGATCCTTCGATGATGGTGAGAGATTCACCAGTGACCGGATGGGAGGTGAAGAGCACACCAGCCTTCTCAGAGAAGATAAGCTGCTGGACGACAACTGCGATGTTGACGCTTCTGTCATCAAAGCCCTGCTTGGATCGGTAGTATATTGCCCGCGCTCCATAGAGCGATGCCCAGCATTTCTGGACCGCTTCGATCACATCATCTTCCCCGAGGATGTTCAGGAATGTCTCCTGCTGCCCTGCAAAGCTTGCATCGGGGAGATCTTCTGCGGTTGCGCTCGACCTCACCGCAACGACGGTGTCATCACCCATACGGGCATATGCGGATTTGATCTCAGTTGACATATGATCCGGGATGGGGACCGACATGATGAGATCCTGGGCCTTTGCCGCAGCAGACTCCAGTGCGCTGTTATTATCCACATCAAGCCCCTCAAGGATCGAATAGAGCGATTCTTCAAGCCCGGTCTCTACAAGAAAACGGCGGAAAGCCTGGGCAGTCACGACAAATGCCTTGGGTACCGGCAGGCCGATCGAGGCCATCTCGCCAAGGGATGCACCCTTGCCACCTACCGAGGGCAGATCGTTCTTTCTTATCTCCTCTAGCCAGAGAATGTTCGGCGCGTCCTTCATAGCATATCAGGTATGAATCGACCCGAAGATACATAAAAGAGGGTGAAGACCCTTCACCGGAAGCCCATGAGGAACAACCATCATTACCCGTGAGATATAAACGCCTAATGGGTTTCACATGAGTTATAACGTCCTTGTCAGCGATCCGCTGGCTGAAGAGGGTATTGAAATACTGAAAAATTTCTGTAATGTCGATGAAAAGACCGGACTCTCCGAGGACGAACTGGTCGGCATAATCGGCAACTATGACGCACTCGTCGTCAGATCCGGAACCGAGGTCACAGCACGGGTCATCGAAGCAGCCACGAAGATGAAATATATCGGCCGGGCCGGTGCCGGGGTCGACAATATCGATACCGATGCCGCAACCCGGAAAGGTATCATCGTCGCAAATGCTCCTGAAGGAAATACTCTCGCCGCAACCGAGCATACGATGGCAATGATGCTCTCGCTTGCCCGGAGGATTCCATCTGCAAATGCCTCTCTCAAAAAGGGCGAGTGGAAGCGGTCGAAGTTCATGGGTGTTGAGATGAACGAAAAGACGCTCGGTATTGTCGGCTTCGGCCGGATCGGGCGGGAAGTGGCACAGCGTGCCCAGTCTTTCAACATGCGGGTCGTTGCCTATGATCCCTTCATCACCCCCGAGCGCGGGGCCCAGTTTGGCGTTGAGATGATGAGTGTCGAGGAGCTCTTCAGGGTCGCCGATGTGATCACGGTACACACGCCGCTCATCAAGGAGACGAAGCACCTGATCAATGCGGCTTCAATTGCCACGATGAAAGACGGCGTCCGGATCATCAACTGTGCACGTGGGGGCATCATCGATGAGAAGGCGCTTGCCGATGCCATTGTGAGCGGGAAGGTTGCCGGTGCGGCACTTGATGTCTTTGAGGAGGAGCCGCCGACCGGGTCCCCGCTCCTTGGCCTTGACACTGTCGTTGTCACCCCGCATCTCGGGGCAAGCACCGTCGAGGCGCAGAAGAATGTCGCGATCTCGATTGCACACCAGTGCATTGATGTCTTAAAAGGCGGTGCCGCGAAGTATGTCGTGAATGCACCGATGATCCCAACAGAGCTCCAGGAGACGATCGAGCCGTATGCCCGGTTGGCCGAGAGGATGGGGCGGCTCGTCTCCCAGGTTGTGGGTGGTGCAATCACAAAGGTTGAGGTGACCTATGCAGGCGATCTCGTCGAGATGCGGCAGAACCTCAAATTTGTGACCCGGATGGCGATCAAGGGCATCCTTGACCCGGTGCTCCAGCGGCCGGTTAACATCGTGAATGCGGAATTTGTTGCACGGGAGCGGGGGATCGCTGTTGCCGAGACGATGACTGAAGAATCTCATGGTTTTAAGAACCTCATCAGTATCACCATCAAAACAAAGGACGGCGAAGAGACGATCAGCGGATCGGTCTTTGGGAAGAGCCGTGTCCGTATCGTTGGGATCGGCGCCTTTACGATGGATCTCATCCCCGAGGGCTCAGTCGTCATCTCCCGCCATATCGATCGCCCCGGGGTTATCGGACCCGCCGCCACAATCCTTGGGAAACATGCAATCAATATTGCCGGGATGCAGGTCGGCCGGGTGAGTGCAGGTGAAGAGGCGCTCATGGTGCTGAATGTGGACTCGGATGTTCCTGAGAATGTGATGGACGAGCTGAGGGCGGTCCCCGGCATCATCTCGGCAACATTTGCAACGCTCTGAAGACTTTAACGAAAATGAGAGCTTCAGTGGGTCATATCACTGGAGCAAAAACCAATTCTTTTATACTGCAAAAGCCAATATCGTAAGGTCGCAAGGCATTGGGCTCGTGGTCTAGCTGGTTATGACGTCGCCTTGACATGGCGGAGGTCCTGAGTTCGAATCTCAGCGGGCCCATCTTGTTTTCGAGATTAAAGCATTAAATACTGTTATTTTGGTTTTTGGAATGACAATTTGACTGTACGCACGAGTCCGTACATGACCACATTTAGAAACCATCAAGGAGAAAAGACATTTGTTCGAAGGGAAGAACCGGACTGAACCAATCGTAACCGCTGCTTAGGTGGAAAAATCGGTAGTGTCCTAATTAACAATACTTAATTGATGTATGAAAAAATATCCTCCACGTGATCGTGCGGTCAATAATACCCTCCGCCATCCCCGGTGTTGTTTTTCCATTCATTTCATTCATGAAGTTCCAATAAAATTGGAATATCTTCAGAGCTGCTTCTAAGCGGCATTTCAGTTTTGAAAAACATTTCGTTTTTCTGACCAGTCGACCTACCCGTTCTCGGAAGATGCCATTTGAGTTTTCGACATCAGTCGTTTCGATCTCCGAGAGACTTGGGGTGCCAATAACTATGCGTTTCACTTTGTCAACAACTCTCCCGCTTTTTCGAATTTTTACAATTTGGCCATAATTTACACAAGAGGGTGCGTAAAGGTTTTTAAGCGATTCTTCATATTGATTGTTCCCATCTGAGAAAATATCGAGGTTTGAATCAGGAGAGGGTGCTCTGATTCTCTCAGAGAGTTGGTTCATCATATGATCGCATGTCTGCTGAGTATGTTTGCCAACTGAATAGGCGATGAGAAAATACGTACCCCTCTTTATGCAGGTATAGATCCATGCATCGCCTTTGAAATCTGATTCTGAGCCTTCTTTGACAACTTTCTTTTGTTTTTTTTAACAAACGTCCAGAACTCATCACATTCAATCGGAGTCAGTTCAAGATCTTGAATCAGGATCTCATTCATCTGTGTGGCATGCTCTGCAATATCTGTCAGGAGATGCCCTATTGTGTCTCGATGATGACCTGTAATACGCTCAATACTCCGGATACCATTCTTTTCGACAAAATGTTTGCAGATCACAAGGATTTCTGTCTCGGAAAGATGCTTCCTGAAGAGCGGAGTGCCTTTCGTTTCCATAAAGAACGTCTTGCAATGATTACAATAATAGCGTTGGCGGGATGTTTTTGCATCTTTACCTCGCTTAATAATGTCCTTTCCCTCCTCCAGGCGATAATATCGACAATCAGGGTTTTGACATACAACATCTATGTGCCCACGTGGTCTGGCCATTCAAATCACAAGATACAATATGTTGTGATAGACTATAAAGTACGCTATTCGAGGACACTACCGAAAAATCACTCACTGACCCCCGCCACAACAGCCGGCGACCGTGCCCCGTTCTTCAGGTAGATGACGCCGCACTGCTGTGAGCGGGTGAGGAGCTTGTGTAGATCGTCGTCATCGATCTCTGTTCCGTCGTGGCCGCTACTATAGACAATCCGGTATCCAAGCTCCACAAGCCGGTCAGTGACCCATGCCGGATCTTCTGCAAAGAGGAACGGGTGGATCTCGACGATGATCGCACGGGGGCGGATCGTCATCGATCTGAGGATCTCCACTTCTGATCCTTCGCAATCAAGTTCCATGACATCGCAGTCCGGGATCTCATCCGGGGCAACATGGGCCGCAGTCGCAAAATCCCCGCCATAGACATCGATATGCGGGCCGACAACCGCGTGGTGGATGGTGCAGATTCCACTGATAGCTTCACGTACACAGAGCGTGGTGAGCCGTCCGGCTGCCCGGTCTCCCCCTTCATAAACCTGCACGGAACCGGATCTGCCCACCAGTTTTGCCGCAGTGACCGCCGTCACACCATCTCCGCCACCGATGATAACGACCCGGTCGCCGGATCTGGTGAGCCGGTGATGGGCGTCAACGATCCCCTTCTCCGAGAGGGCATTTGCGGAGACATACCGGCAGGCACCGAAGAAGAGATCGACGAAATCATTATACTTGTAGATGGTGTGTGCGTACCGTAACAGACTCATACCAAAGCTCTCCTGACAGTCCGGTTGCGCCATCCTTCCGGATTCCCATCCGGTGGCGCACCAGGACTGATTTGACCAGTTATATTCATCATACAGACGTATCACATTTCCGCTTCCGCTCTGATACATTCCAGATGAAGGCTCAGGTGATGCTACCATTCACCCTTTTATCTTTGGGACACAAATCTTCTCTGATGAAAGAGACACCCAGATTTTTCATATGCCTGCTCGGGCTCCTCGCAGCATCCCTGCTCATCGCAGGCTGCATGGGATCAGCACCAACAGCAACCGAAGGTGATACCGTGAAGGTTCACTATACCGGAACCCTCTCCAACGGAACCACCTTTGACAGCTCTGCCGGACGGGAGCCTTTAGAATTTACACTTGGAGAAGGGCAGGTGATCCCGGGCTTTGAAGATGCGGTACTGGGCATGGCTGTTGGCGAAGAGAAGACCGTGACGATCCCGGTCGATCAGGCATACGGATCATATGATGAGGATCTGATCCTGGTTGTTCCAAGAGAGATGGTGCCGGATGAGATCGCAGTTGTTGGTATATCACTCTATCAGCCACGGGGCACAATCATCTCCGTTGACGATGAGGTCGTTATGATCGACCAGAACCACCCTCTTGCCGGAGAGGATCTGACATTTACGATCACCCTTGTTGAGATCCTCTGATCCGACCATTTCTCTCTCTATTTTCGTCAATCATGTACAAACAGAAGAACCATATCAACCGGAGTCTATCAACATATACCAATGATTCAGGAGGCATAAACCATGGATGCAGTTATTGAGGAAGGCTTTTCCCGTCTCACCGAGACGATCGCGGAGCTTGGAGAGAAGAGAGGTACACTGGAGGCGGAGATAGTCTCAGATCTCTCCGGTCTTCTTGAGAAGATGGCAACACTCGCAACCCCGCTTGTCGGAACGCTTGGAAACCAGTTCCTTGAAAAGAGCAAGCAGGATAGCAAAGGCGAACTCTATGACACCGCCCATTATGAGAAGAAGATGGTCGTCCTGGGACGTGCAGAAGAGCCGGTGAACTATCGGCCCGATGATCCGAAGAAACAGGTTCAGAAACAGTTCTGCGTCCTCACCGAGGATGGAAACTTTGCAGAACTCATGTACTCGGATGACGGGTTCATCATCGACAGCTACCTTAACCCGCTCACACCCCAGGAAGCAATCGATCTCTATGGCCCTGAGCTGCTCTTCATGCTCTACCGGGCACTCCACGACTATGGAAATCTGCAGGAAGAGCTGGTTGTGGCACTTGACACAACGCTTGCCTTCATTCAGCAAAAAGAAGAATAATATCCCTATTTTATATGAAAATGCATGGGAACACCATCATTTTCATCTTGTATGCCTGTTGCCCTTGGTGGCATCATAAGCGCTTTTTCCATCCAAAGATCGGGAACATCGGTTTGAGGGGATCGTATGCCCCTTCGTCAACACTTGAGATCGGATAGGAGTTCTCAATAATCTGGTCGCTCTCCGCAGAGGTATACCGGACAACCACCTTCGCCTGCGTTATCATCTTTTCAAGCGTGAAGATCTCCTCTTCATCAGGCTGGATTTCCTTGAGATCAAATTCGATATCAAGCGGAACAAGTGCAACATGGATCTTTCTGGCGGGTGCGGTCCCGATATTTCGAACAATGACTGACTTTGCATCTTCAGACAGCGTGCAGACAACATGAGGCAGGAATGCCGCGTCCTGCATGATCCAGAGCATCATGTAGAGAGTACCAACGATAACCGCAACACCAAGAGCGAAGAAAATATCTATAAAAATTCCCGACACCAGACAGGCGATCGCACCGATGATGATGAGTAGGGATTGCCGTGAATTCATAGAGAGATTCTATACTCAGAGGATATAAGCAATAGCAATTCGATCGAAATAGCAATTCGATCGAACAAGAAAAGAAAAGTGGGCCCGATGCGATTCGAACGCATGACCTCTCGGTTATCAGCCGAGCGCACCACCGGGCTATGCTACGGGCCCAGATGTTACCTTAATACATTCTCATTTACTGCATTTATAGCTTGTTAATTTCCTTCTGCCAGGCTTCGGAAGATCAAATCCTTCGGGATTAAGGTTCCGGTACATTTCCAAACATTTTGTTATTTATGGTGAGAGGACGACAAGTGTACTATTGAACGAGCCGGAGGAAGACATGGAACGAAAATATCTCCTCGGAAACCTTGCAATCGCAGATGCATGCAGGGAAGCGGGCGTTGATTTTGTCAGCGGTTATCCGGGAACACCGTCATCTGAAGTCATTGAACGTCTGAGATTGGTAGCAGATGAGATTCCCCATCTTGAATGGTCGGTAAATGAGAAGGTCGCATTCGAGAATGCCCTTGGAGCTGCCTGGTGTGGATGCCGCGCCCTTGTCACCATGAAGCATGTCGGCGTCAATGTTGCAGCAGATCCCCTGATGACCAGCAGCTACACGGGCGTCACCGGTGGCTTTGTGCTGCTGGCAGCAGACGATCCCTTTGCCCACAGTTCACAGAACGAACAGGACTCCCGGATCTATGCAGGATTTGCAAAGATTCCCTGTATCGACCCCTCCGGGATACAGGAGGCGCATGACGGAATGAAGCGGGCATTTGACCTCTCCGAAGAGTTCGGTCTTCCCGTGATGGTGCGCCCCACCACACGGATCTGCCACAGCAAAGGTGATATCACACTTGGAGAGCCGGCGACTGAGCACCGTGTCGGGGAATTCACCAGAAATCCAAGGCAGTATGTTGTTATCCCCGCCCATACCAGGCCTCTCCACAAGCAGCTGAATGAAAAACAGCCCGGCATAAAGAAACGGCTCATCGAAGAGGGATTCAATACCCAGACAATCCGGGGGAAAAAAGCGGTGATCGCCGGGGGGATCAGTGCCGCCTATGCCCGTGAAGTCGTCCCGGAGGATGTCTCAATTGCCACAATCGGGGCATATCCGATTGATGAGGAATGGCTCAGGACATTTGTCTCCGAACATACCGAGATTCTGGTGATCGAGGAGATGATGCCGGTTATTGAAGGAGCAGTCCTCGAAGTTGCCTGCGGCCAGGCGATCTATGGCAAGAAGAACGGGTATCTCCCCTATGAGGGCGAATTCTCCCCGGCAGTCATCGCAGGTGCGCTGAAGAAGGCCGGGTTCATCAGCGAGGAGCTCTATCCTGCGGTCACTCCGGCAGAGAACCTCCCGGTCAGGCCCCCGATCCTCTGTGCGGGCTGTATGCACCGCTCTACCTTCTATGCAATGAAGAAGGTCTTCAAAGACGGGATCTTTCCAAGCGATATCGGGTGCTATACCCTCGGCCTCCAGCTCGGCGCAGTTGATACCACCATCTGCATGGGCGCATCCATCACCGTTGCAAGCGGGATCAATCTCTGTGGAGAGGAGCGGGATGTGGTCTGCACCATCGGTGACTCGACCTTCCTCCATACAGGCGTCAACGGGCTCATCAACGCAGTCTATAATGGTGCGGATATAGTCGTCGTCATCCTGGACAACCGGATCACCGCGATGACCGGGCACCAGCCAAACCCGAATACCGGAAAGACCGCATGCGGAGTGAGCAGCATCCCGCTCTCACTTGAAGCGCTCTGCCACTCCTGCGGAGTATCATTTGTCGAGACGGTCGATCCCTATGATCTCACCCTCCTGCTCGATACGATGAAGAAGGCAAAAGAGGAGAAAGGAGTCCGGGTGATCATCGCCCGCCAGCCCTGTATCATCGTTGCCAGACGGGAAGGGCTGAAACGCCGCCGCTTCATGGTGGAACCGGAGACCTGCACCGGCTGTCTGCTCTGCGTCAAGTACGGATGCCCGGCAATCGAGTTCCATGATGAGAAGGCATTCATAAACGACCTCTGCAGCGGGTGTGCGGTCTGTGCCGATATCTGCCCTGCAGGTGCGATCCGGCAGGAGGTGAAGAGATGAAGATGGGTTTTGATATCCTGATCGTCGGCATCGGCGGCCAGGGGACGATCCTCGCCTCAAACGTACTTGGAGAGGCATGCCTGGTCGAGGGGCGAAGCGTTCGGGGAGCAGAGACCCATGGCATGGCCCAGAGAGGCGGCTCAGTCGAGAGCCAGATCCGGATCGACTGCGAGTTCGGCCCGCTCATCGTGCCGGGGACAGCCGATCTCTTAATCGCCTTTGACCTCCTGGAAGCGGTCAGGTACCGGCATTACCTGAAAGAGGGCGGAGAGATGATCGTGAACAACCAGCTCGTTCTTCCAACCTCCACCTTCACTTCAGGGCAGGCACCACCCACAGAGGGCGATATCATCGGCATGCTGAAGGGATGGAAGGTATCAATCGTCGATGCAACCGCGATAGCAACCGCCGCAGGAAGTCCTCTGGCTACAAATATCACCCTCCTCGGTGCAGCATCCCACACCATCCCCCTCGGCCTTGAATCGCTCCTTGAAGGGGTCAGGCGGTGTGTTCCGAAGAAGACGATCCCCATCAATGAGAAGGCATTCCTTGATGGCAGGGATGCAGTACAACCCTGAAAACCCTTTTTTACAGAAATAATAGCATTCAAACGCTCTTTTCACCGAAAATATTATCAACTGAATCTTCCCAAACGAGGATGACAGAGAAGTTGATCGATAATGCCATACGAAAACGTTGATGAATTACCAGATGCAGTAAAAGATAATCTCCCCGATCATGCTCAGGAGATATATATGGCAGCCTTTAACAATGCATGGGAAGAATATCGCGACCCTGAGAAACGGCAGGATGATGCATCCCGTGAAGAAACAGCGCATCGGGTTGCCTGGGCTGCTGTAAAAAACAAATATGAAAAAGACGAGGAAACCGGGAACTGGAAGAAGAAGAGCGAGTGAAAATCCATTTTATTTAATAAAAGAGAGAAAAACGAATGGACCCGGCGGGATTTGAACCCGCGGCCTCTACGTTGCGAACGTAGCGATCTACCCCTGATCTACGAGCCCCTGACAAAAAGATTAGAGAATTATCTCTATATCTAACTTCTCTGCCAGTTCCTTATATCTGTTCCGAATCGTGACCTCGGTGACGCCCGCCACCTCGGCAACCTCACGCTGGGTCCGCCGCTCGCCCGAGAGGATCGAGCTGATGTAGATGGCGGCGGCCGCAACACCGGTCGGCCCCCGGCCGCTCGTCAGTTCCCGCTCTCCTGCCTGCCTGAGGATCTCTACAGCACGGCTCTGCACCTCACCCTTCAGGGTCAGGCCCGAGCAGAATCTCGGCACATAATCGATCGGGGAGGTGGGGAGGAGCTTGAGACCGAGTTCACGGGAGATGAACCGGTATGTCCTGCCGATCTCTTTCCTCGATACACGGGATACCTCGGCAATCTCGTCAAGGGTACGCGGCACACTGCACTGGCGGCAGGCTGCATAGAGGGCGGCTGCTGCAACACCTTCGATTGAGCGGCCACGGATCAGGTTCTTGTCAACAGCATCACGGTACACGACCGCTGCGGTTTCACGGACGTTTCGTGGAAGACCGAGGGCAGATGCCATCCTGTCAAGTTCAGAGAGGGCAAATGCGAGGTTCCGCTCGGTTGCATTCGAGACACGGATACGCCGCTGCCATTTCCTGAGACGGTACAGCTGTGCCCTGTTCTTCGAGGAGATGGCACGGCCGTAGCTGTCACGGTTCCTCCAGTCGATCATCGTCGAGAGACCCTTGTCATGGATCGTAAAGGTCATCGGTGCACCGACACGGGATCGCTTCATCCGCTGGTCATGATCAAATGCACGCCACTCGGGACCGCGGTCGATGAAGTCGTCATCAAGCACAAGCCCGCATCCCTGGCAGACGAGTTCGGCCCGCTCATAATCATGAATGAGCTGTCTGCCCCCACACTCGGGGCAGACCGTCTGGATATGCTCTTCATGCTTCTGCTTCTCGACCACCACCTCTTTCTGGCGTAATTTCTGTGCTTCACGTTCGGATTTCAGCTGTTTTAACTTCTCTATCTCCTGCATTTATTCACCTTCTCTTTCACAAAGAGCTTCTCCCCTTCCAGAACATGGCAATCATTCTGGCATACGATCGTCGCATAAGGAGCTGCAATATTTCCAAACAAGTCAACGATCCGTCCTACCGGTTTCATACGGCTGTCCACCACATCACAGAAGAGCGGGGGCAGCTGGCCTGCGTCACACGTGGCAACCAGAAGACGATCACTACAATTACGATGTATCCGACCTGCAAATTTCAAGTTTCAGCCTCAAATGGGAGAATCCGAATACAATTCGGAACCTTTATATAATTATATATGAGTTGTCAATAACATATAAAAGTATCGACAACCTATAAAAGTCAGAAGCGGTGGAATATACTTCTCTCGTGGCTGAGCACCCGGAGAGTCTCCTCTTCGCTCAGACCGGCACCACGGGCCACAAGCCACCTGCTTTCCTGATTGAGGAGATCACGTGGCTCATGGGCATCAGACTGTACGATCAGTTCGCAGCCGAGCTCGCGTCCAACCATAACGACATGGCCATTTGTCCGGTTATGCCCGTTCCGGGATGTGATCTCGAGATAGATTCCATGCTCTGCTGCAGCCTGCGCATCTTCACGAGAGATTAAGCCGGGATGTGCAAGAATATCAACATCCGGGCAGGAGACCGCTGCATGATTTGTTCCCGGAGCCACCGGCTCGACGACCGTCTCACCATGCACAAGAACGATATCTGCACCCATCTCCTTTGCCTCCCGCGCAATCCCCGGGATCTCTTCCGGAGGTACATGGGTGATCTCAACACCACAGAGGAGATTGACATCAAAGAGTGATGCGGACGTCTTCAGGCGGTTCACAGCGTGGATAACCTCTCCAAGGTTGGTTACATCGACATGATCAGAGAGGGCAACCGTCGAATAACCAAGAACCGCCATCCTCCGGACCATCTCAATAGGGAGCATATCGCCATCAGAGAGGGTGCTGTGGCAGTGAAAATCGTACATACCGATCATGATTTTTCCGCAAGTTTTCGTGCAACCTTTTTGATCAGCGATTCCTTGCTCCCTTTCCAGTCAACCACAAGACGGCCTTCACGCCTGAACCAGTGTGCGGGGTGGGAATTCGGCTCAATCACAGGATTGGTGGCACCCACCTTCCGGGCTGCCCGCTCGATCTCCTGGATCTTTGGAGTCTTCAATGCATGCTCAATACTGATTCTTCTGCCTTCAGCGCGTGTCAGGGCATGGTTGAAGTAGCAGGGGTACAGGATACGGCGTGTTCCCATACCTACCAGATTCGCGATGAACCTATAAACAGATCACGCCAAGTACCTATATGCATCATATCGACATCCATATGGAGAAAGATATTTTTGATGGGAATACCCGTCTTGCAGAAGCCAATGCACGGCACCTCAAAGACCACGGCGTCAGGGCATTTGATCTGCTCGGTGCCATTGGTTCGGGGAAGACCGCGCTCATTGAAAAGATGGTGCCGCTCCTGCACGCGCGTGGGCTCAAGGCCGGAGCCATTGCCGGTGATGTCTATGGCGATGACGACTTTCAACGGATTGTGAAGACCGGCATCCCGGCATATAATGCAAATACCGGAAAGGAATGTCATCTGGATGCGCATCTCGTCGAACATGGACTTGAACATCTCCCACTTGATACAATTGACATCCTCTTCATCGAGAATGTCGGGAACATGGTCTGCCCGACCGATTTCCAGGTAGGAGCAGAGAAGAGGATCATCGTCATCAGCTCTACAGAAGGCGATGATGTCGTCAACAAGCATCCGATGATGTTTCGGGGCGGAGACATTGCGGTCATCAACAAAGTTGATCTTGCACCTTTGATCGGATCAAACCTCGATAGAATGGAGGCGGATATCAGGAGATATAACCCGGAAATGCCGGTATTCCGGACAAACCTGAAGACAGGCGATGGCACAGAGGCGCTCCTTGATGCCATCCTTGCAGAATAAACAGGCACAGGAGATACCCAAACTTAAATATCTCGTAAAGTGATATATAGAGAACTCCAATTGGGAAAACCCCTACGCGAGATACTATCAGATACGAGGAGAATCAATGCTCTGGCAAGGAAGATCAGTTCGAAAACCATCTGGCGGACGTTACCATTCCGCACAAGGCAAGAAGCGTTTTGAGATCGGAAGATCTCCGGCAGACACTGTCGTTGGAACCACCCGCACCCGCATCATCCGCACCCGTGGCGGCAACAGCAAGGTACGGGCACTCCGTGCAGAATTCGCTTCTGTTTCAGACAGAAAGACAGGAATTACAAAGAAGGTCGCCATTGAGAAGGTCGAGTCAAATGCCGCAAACCCGAACTATGTCCGGAGAAACCTTCTCACAAAAGGCGCGATTATAAAGACTGAGATCGGGCGCGCCCAGATCATCTCCCGCCCAAGCCAGGACGGCACAGTCAACGCCGTTCTGATTGAATAATCCCATAATTTTTTTCACTCTCTTTCAGGTGAGCAGCTTCTCAACCGGCCAGCCATCCAAAGGGTTGGCGATCGGGCATCACAGGATAGCTCACCGATCATGAGGGAGAGAGTTTAAGCCATGTATCATCACATATACGAGTATTATGCGTCGCATCTCCTACCAGTTTCCAAATCGTTGTGATCTCGTCTTCGATCATGATGTGCCGTTCTCCCGTGCAGTCTCCTCAATATGCAGGATGAATGGAAAGCAGACCAACTTCAGAACAGATCTCGGGCTCTTCAAACGTGAGATCAAAGTTGAAATCGCCTCAGAGAAGACAGGTTTTGAACCGGTCAAAACAGACAATGAGTTCCTGAAAGAGATCACCGAACGTGCGGATTTCACGTTCAGGATCAGGGACACGCTTTTAAAAGGTGACGGCAGGTATCCCGCGGCAAACTATACCTTCCTCCTCAGAATCGATGACAGAGGGGGCAGGGTTGAATGCTTCATTGTTCATGAGGGGAGATCCGGAGAGATCGACTCCCTTGATCTGAAGAACCTGCTGAAGGGTGCACTCAGTTGAGCCTCAAAACGGTGGTGGCAGCAGCCTTCAGGCACCTGAGAAAAGAGCGGCTTCAAAAGGTCGAGTTTATCTATTACATCTCAATTGACCGCAAATGGATGAACAAGGATCAGGCCGCGCTCCTTCTCGAACGGGCGCGTGACGAGGGGCTGATCACCCAGGTGGATGGCGCCTGGATCCCGGCATTCGATCCCGCCGAAGTGGAGATACCGCTCGGGTTCAGACCTTCAGCCGATGTCCTTGAAAAGCATGATCCGGTTGAACGGCTTGTTGGTGAGATAGCACAGAAGGCAGGAGCCGATACAAAATCGATCTATGCCGAGATGAACATGATCATCTCAGATTCGTTCCATGGCAACCTGATGCCGGAAGCAGCAGTCGTGATCCTGGCACGGAGATATCAGGTTCCATTTGGGAAATACAGAGCCGAACTCTCAGAACAGCTCATTCAAAAAGCACAGAAAAAAACAGAATAGAGAAGAGGCTCACTCTTCAGCCTTTTCTTCTTTTGGAGTAAAGATATCAGCAAGAGGAGTTTTTCCGTATTCAACAACCTTCACATTGATCTGGACGAAGTCCTGTGTGATCTCTGATCCGCGGACGGTCTTTCGTCTCCGCTCGCCTTTCTTTGTCGGATTAAAACCAACACCACCTCCAAGAAGAAGATGGCGGCGGGACGAGCCGGGAAGCCCTTTCCGTGCGGGAATTCCGGTTTTGTCACTACCTCCGGTGATCTCAACACGATACCCGTCAAGACCGATTGTACCACCATCAATCCTTGATGAGATTGTCTTTCCGATAAAGGCGCCAGCGGCACCTCCACCAGCTACCGTATTGTAGGAACGGCCGGTCTGTGGATCCGATACAACAATTTTTAAATCAACCATGTATTGAAACAACTCCTCGTTCTATTTCGAAACCGAAGTACCCATACTGTTTGAGTGTCCGGGTTTATACTACTTACCCCAGAAGGGATTCTCCTTCCTCCTGATCATGGCATACTCGGCAAGGGCTTCCTGTGAACTGATAGTAATATGCGGCATCATCTCGGTCTCAAGCACCTTCACATGCCGCTCCGGAATCTGGACATAGAGGATATCCCCGACATTGATCTGCCTGCCAACCGTCGGACCGTCAATCGAGACGGCGATCTCCATCCCTTCTGTCGCCTCGGTGACCGTCTCACCTTTATCCTGCATCATCTTGAGCGTTCCTACCGTGCGACCGTCAGGTGCCATCAGATCAACCTTCGGCCTGAGAAGACCCCCCAGGATGCGGACACCGACAACTGCGGGGCCGCTCTGCCTGAAGACACAGTTGGGGAGGAGCTGGAACTTTGCAGGCATGACCACCGCTTCAAACTGCCGGGCCTTCTGACGCCTGACCTGCTCATCACGCCACTCGACATACTCATCGATCACCCGGTAGATGATATCGCCGGAGAAGACGACGATATCAGAATACCGGCTATCCTTCAGCATCTCGGCAACATCAGGAAGGATATCGGTATTGAATGAGATGATCACCTTATGGAGCGGATCGCGCATCGTCTCAAGTTCAATGATATCGTGCCTGCTGACAGGACCCACATCGGCACGCATGATCTCGATCTCCTTTACCTCCAGTTCCTTTGAGAGCGCCTCAAGCGCCCCTATCGTATCGGCTTTGATACTGATCCCAATGCCTGAGAGGGAGATATTTGCAGCCTGCATCTCGGCATCGATTGCATCAATCACCTCCTGCCGGTTTCCTTTCACTGCCCTGAGGGGCGATCCCGAGATCACGTCATCAAGATTTGGGGCAGAGAGCTTGATCCCGGCTGCCGCGGTCACGGACTTTACCCGTTCAAACCGATCTTCGATTAAGATCTCCTTCATCGGCCTTGGTTTCAGGAGTGAGCGGATCTTTGTGACGATACACCCGTGTGATCCGGCAACGGCAATCTCATCACCGACCGAAAGGGTACCATCATAGAGGATCAAATCGAGGGTCATCCCAAGGCCGCGCTCTTCCTTCACCTCAAGGACCGTGCCCTGACCAGGGCCGTCGACCGTTATCCTGAGCGATTCGGTGAGATACCGCTGGGCAAGGCCGATCATCACCATAAGAAGATCCGGGACACCCTCGCCGGTAATCCCCGAAGAGGGGACGATGGCAATATTACGTGCAAAATCCCTGATACGATCGTAGCGTTCCGAGTTGAACCCGAGATCCGAGAGCGTCCCGACGAGCTCATACAGGCGGGTTTCAAGGATACCCTGGACCCGTTCGTTCTGTTGTGCAAATGTCTTCTGGAAGGGTTCATTCTCGTGGACACGCCATCCGGGTATCCGGTCCACCTTCGTTGCCGCAATGACAAACGGAGTCTTACAGTTTTTCAGGATCTGGAGCGCTTCCCGGGTCTGCTGCTTGAACCCCTCATTGATATCAACAACAAGGATAGCAATCTCCGCGAGCGCCCCACCCCGCGCCCTGAGGGTGGTGAAAGCACGGTGGCCCGGAGTATCGATGAAGAGGAGACCGGGGATGTTAATCTCGGTTTCATCAGAAACCCCGCTCATCTCGCGTATTGATTCTATTGGTATCAGTGTCGCCCCGATATGCTGGGTGATGGCTCCGGCTTCCGAGTCAACAACCTGGGAACCCCGGATCTTATCCAGAAGCGATGTCTTGCCGTGGTCGACATGGCCAAGTACACAGACGATCGGTGTTCTGATATTCTTCTTTGCCATTTCTCCATCCCCCTCCGAAAAGCCGTGATCTGCCGGATAACCCCGAAAAGTGATAGTCTATAACGCATTCGGAGTATTAAAATTCTTGTGAGAGCCCTTGATGAATCTCGTATGAGAGACCGGCAGGGGGCAATCCGTTAGGTTCAATACAGTTTACTAATAATTATAATGAGCATTTATGCTAGGGTAGGGTAGCTGGACATCCTATAGGACTGTGGATCCTTTGACCCGGGTTCGAGTCCCGGCCCTGGCCTGAATCACCTTTTTAACACAATTCATCTGTTTCAGGGTATCCGCTCTCTGTATCATTCGCAAGAGATTCAGATCTATCACACGTCGCCGCCCCCTCTTCCCTCACACCGTTATCTATAAAAGCCCATGCGCTCTTTCATCGCTATGAGATGAGGATAAAGCATCTCATCAACCTGGAGTGAAGTTAACATGTCTGATGAAGCAAAGAAGCCAAAACCACAGCTTGTTGGGGAACGTATGGAGACCTGCGAGCTTGACCGGGCAAAGATGTCGCTCATGAACCCGAAAGTAATCTCCGAGAAGGTGGAAGAGCGGACGATTGATGAGCTGGCGAAGAAGACGATTGAGCACTGCCTGAAAGAAGGTATCGAGACCGTCTGGGACAGGAGCGAGATGCAGGAGCCGCATTGCAAATGGTGTTCAACCGGCCTCTCCTGCAGCAGGTGTACCATGGGGCCGTGCCGGATCATCCCTGAGCGGAACCGGGTGCGGGGCGTCTGCGGGGCAGATGCCGATCTGATCGTCGCCCGCAACCTGCTTGATATGCTCACAACCGGTGCAGCCGCCCATTCCGATCATGGGAGGGAGATTGCAGAAACGCTATTGCTTGTAGGTAAAGGAGAAGGCAGCGGCTATACTATTAAGGACACTGAAAAGCTGTTTGCCATTGCAGAAGAGTACAATATCCCGACCGACCGTGCAGCAATCGAGGTGGCCCACGATCTTGCTCTTGCTTTCCTTGAAGAGTTCGGGACGATCAAAGGCGAGCTTGAGCTCTGCCGGAGGGCCCCGGAAGCGACATACGCCATCTGGGAAAAGGCGGGGATCCTGCCACGTGGCATTGACCGGGAGATCGTTGAGGCGATGCACCGTGTCCATATGGGTGTCGGGGCACAGTATGCCAACATGCTCCTCCATGGCCTCAGGGCGGCCCTTGCTGACGGGTGGGGCGGATCGATGATCGGGACAGAGGTATCCGACATCCTCTTCGGCACCCCGACACCTGTTGAGTCGATGATGAACCTCGGCGTCATCAAGGAGGATCAGGTCAATATCACGCTCCATGGCCATAACCCGATGTTATCGGAGATGATCGTTGAGGCTGCGGAGAGCGAGGCGATGCAGGCACTCGCAAAGAAGAACGGAGCAACCGGCATCAACCTCATCGGCCTCTGCTGTACCGGCAACGAGCTGCTGATGCGGCGCGGCATCCCGATGGCGGGGAACCACTTCAACCAGGAGCTGGTTATCGCAACAGGTGCGCTGGATGCGATGATCGTGGATTACCAGTGTATCTTCCCGTCACTCCCGCGAACCGCAAGCTGCTTCCATACGAAAGTTATCTCAACAAGCCCGAAGGCAAAGATACCCGGATCCTATCATGTCGAGTTCTCACCTGAGAATGCCCGTGCGGCAGCAGAGGTGATTGTCCAGACCGCTGTCGAGAACTTCAAAAACAGGGAGCCGGAGAAGATCTTCATACCGGGAAAACCTGTTGCAGTAACAGCAGGCTTCTCGGTGGAGGCGATCACAGCGGCACTCGGGGGAACACTCCAGCCGCTCATCGATGCGATCGCAAGCGGAAAGATCAGGGGTGCTGTTGGGATCGTCGGATGCAATAACCCAAAGATCAAGCATGACTACGGACACGTAACTCTTGCAAAGGAGCTGATCAAGCATGATATCCTCTGTGTTGAGACCGGGTGTGCGGCGGTTGCCTCAGGAAAGGCAGGCCTGCTGACACCGGATGCCTGCTTCCTCGCAGGGGACGGTCTGAAAGGGATCTGTAAAGCAGTCGGCATCCCGCCGGTTCTCCACATGGGCTCCTGCGTGGACTGTTCGAGAATCCTTGTCCTCCTCTCTGCACTTGGAAACGCTCTCGGTGTCGGCATCCACCAGCTCCCGGTTGCAGGTGCGGCACCCGAATGGTATTCGCCAAAGGCGGTATCCATAGGATCATACTTTGTGGCATCCGGCGTCTACACCGTGCTTGGACCGATGCCGAATATCAGCGGAAGCCCCGCTGTTGTCGATCTCCTCACAAACGGACTGGAGGGAGTGGTGAATGCGAAGTTTGCAGTGGAGCCCGATCCGGTAAAGGCAGCAGAGCTGATCATCACGCATATCGAAGAGAAGAGGAAGGCGCTTGGCATCTGAGATGAAACAGCAGGTTCGGCTGAGAAGACGGAAAATTCAGGGGCCATTATCCGGTCTCCGGGTGATCGTCACCGGAAAAGGGGGTGTCGGGAAGACCACCTTCACCGCCCTCCTTGCCGGTGAGCTGAAACAAAGAGGGCTCTCTGTCCTTGCGATCGATGCCGATCCACAGGAAGATCTCGCGTATTCACTGGGATTCTCTCCCGCTGAGATTGTACCGGTAACGATGAACAGGGCATATCTCGAGGAGAAGGTCGGATCCGGAGGGATCATTAATCTCAACCCCGATCTCTCGGATATTGTCACCCGCTGTGGTACCAGAAGAGCAGACGGGATCGGCCTCCTCGTCATGGGCACTGTGGACTCCGCCGGGGGCGGCTGCCTCTGCCCTGAGAATACCATCATCAGGAGTATCGCGAGGCAGGTTCGCGTAAAGGATGGTGAGGCGATCCTGATGGACACCCCCGCCGGACTTGAACATTTCGGCCGTGGGCTTGGCAGGGGCTTTTCACACCTGATCGCAGTATCCGAGCCGACCGCACAGGCACTCAGAACTGCATGCAGGACCGCCGAACTCGCAGGCGAACTGGGCATTCAAAACCGGCTCCTTGTCATCAACAAAATTCGGAATGAAGAAGAGTTCCAGAGATCCCGTGAGATTCTCGGAGATACAGACCTTTTTGCAGAGGTTTTCCGGCTTCCCTATGATGAAAGGCTCACCAGACAGAAAGAACTGACAGCACTCACAGCCGGAGAGGAGAGTCCGCTCACAGAAGCCATTGGAGGGATCGCTACCCTGCTGATAAAAAAAGAGAGGGAATGAGTATTCAGATCAGCGTTGCCGAGATGATCTTCACGTCCGTCTTTGGACGGTCGTTGGCACCGGTCTTCGTCTTGCCGATGGCATTGACAACATCGATCCCGTCCACGACCTGCCCAAAGACCGGGTGCTTTGCGTCAAGGTAAGTATTGTCGACCAGGTTGATGAAGAACTGGCTGCCTCCGGTGTTCGGGCCGGCATTTGCCATTGCAATCGTTCCACGGAGATTCTTCCTCTTCGGCGAGAACTCATCTTTGATGGTGTATCCGGGCCCGCCGGTACCTGTGCCTTTCGGATCGCCGCCCTGGATCATGAATCCGGCGATCACCCGGTGAAAGATGATCCCGTCATAGAAACCCTTCTTCACAAGGCTCGCAAAGTTTCCGGCTGTCACCGGCATATCATCAAAGAGCTCGATGGTGATATCGCCCATCGTCGTCTTCAGCAGAACCTTCTGTCCACTCTGTACATCAGTCATGTATAGTGGATATGCGAGTAAGAGTCGATAATGCTTCTCCAGAGCACCACTGTGCATATAATTCCTCAATGAGAGCATGCTCGGGAGCGAATGAGCCGCCGCCCCGTATCGGTCAGGAGAAGACGGGCGGGCAGACCCATCATCTACTCTTTCCAAGCACAGGAAGTGCCGCTCCGATCCGGGGGTCATGGAGGCGTCTCCCCTCTATTCCGAGGGCTTCCCAGATGACCGCCTCAACCACCAGATAGACACGGCAGTCGGTTCTGAGGCAGCCGCAGACGGCATCACGGCCCCGTCCGGCGGCTGCGTGAAGATGGAGCGAGGGGCCGTCCTCACCCGGATAGATGGTGGCGGTGCCGAGGCACTCCCAGCCACCCTCGATCTGCTCCTTATGGGGCACCGGGGGGATCACCGCCTCCTCAGGGCCGGTTACCAGCCCGGCAGAATGGAGTGCTCCAAGAAAGGAGATGACCCCGTGGCTGATCTGCTGCTCCTGTACAAATGAACGGGCCGATTCGATCAGATCCTCGCCATCATCAAACCGGAGGAAGAAGACGCGGCCAACTGTGCCTTCCGAATACTGCATATACAGTAGTGTGCACCTGATCGTGGTTATGGTTTGGGATTATTGGATCAATAGAGGTAAGAACTTCCAAATGAGTACCTCATCATAATGAATACCGGTCATGAGATTCACCCGCTTGGCGCAACCGAGATCGCTCTTCGTATCGGTGAGATCGAGGTGAATACCGGAGAGTTATCTCCCTTCCAGAAGGTGCTCCTTGGAACGGACGGGTCAGTCACCCACCTTCTCTCGCTTGCAACCGAGTCGAATGTGGGGGTGAAGACCCGGCTTCAGGAGGTCCTCCCCGCAGATCGTGAGGTTGCAGACCTGCTTGGCATCTCTCCGGATGACCCGGTGAACCACCGGATCGTCGATCTCGGTATTGGTGAGGAGGGGCGGCCGCTCATCTATGCCATCTCCTATACCCCGATCGACCGGCTTGCTCCCGGGATGAGATCAGATATGATGAAGGCCGACATTCCGATCGGAATCATCCTCAAAAGACACAAAGTCGAATCCCGTCGTGAGATCCTGACGATCGATTCATATCCGGCAGACGAGCATCTTGCGAGCGTCTTCGGCATTCTTCCGGGTGAGCCGCTCTTTGCACGGCGGTACAGGATCATTCACAGGGACGAGCCTTTGATGGTGATCACCGAGATCTTCCCCTCAGGCACATTCTCAGATACAAAGCGGGTCATCGTGGATACCCCATCCCGCCTTCACATCGGCTTGATCGACTTAAACGGGAGCATCGGCCGCGTTGACGGGGGGGTCGGAATCACCCTTGACCGGCCGCATCTCCTCATCGAGGCGCGTGCTGCCGGCCGGATTTCGGTGCATGGAGGGGATGAGGAGAGCAGGCAGCGTGCGGCAGAAGCAGCAGCTGCGGTGATCGAACACTTCGGGCTCACCGGGGGTGCCACAATCATCCTCCATACCCTCCTCCCCCGCCACTCGGGTCTTGGGAGCGGGACGCAGATTGCACTTGCAGCAGCAAAGGCGGTGGCAGAACTCTTCGGGAGGGAGGCAACAGCACTGGATCTCGCCCGGATCACCGGCCGGGGCGGGACATCCGGGATCGGAACAGCCGCCTTTGATGCCGGAGGAATCATCATCGACGGGGGGCACCGGTTCGGACCAGATCAGGAGAAGACGGGATTTATGCCTTCTTCTGCATCACGCGGGGTGACACCGGCGCCGGTCATATTCCGGCATCCCTTCCCCGAAGACTGGGGGATCCTGCTGGTCACGCCGGAGACAACGCCCGGCGCTTCCGAGGAGACAGAAGTGGATATCTTCTCGGAATACTGCCCGGTGCCGCTTGCCGAGGTGCAGGAGATCTGCCATCTCGTGATGATGCAGATGCTTCCCTCTGTTGTCGAGGGAGATATCAGGCGGTTTGGGGCGGCAGTGAACCGGATGCAGGAGATCGGGTTCAAACGGGTGGAGGCATCGCTCCAGCCGGAGAACCTCCGGAACCTCCCCGCCCTGCTCTGTGATGCAGGGGCATACGGGGCGGGGCTCTCCTCATTTGGGCCGACGGTCTATGCGATCATCGAGAAGGGCGACACACAGGTTGCAGAGGCGGCACGGCGTGCACTTGAGGAGATAGGCGGCACGGTGGAGGAGGTCTCCGCGAGGAACAGGGGAGCGATTGTGAGGATGGGGTGAGATGGATGCTCATCATCGGCCACCGGGGGGCCCGTGCCACCCGTCCTGAGAATACCATCGCCGCCATCCTTGAAGGGAGCAGGTGGGCAGACTATGTCGAGGTAGATGTACGGATAAGCCAGGATGGCGTTCTGGTTGTGATCCACGATCCGACCCTTGACCGGAGAACAAACGGAACCGGTTGTGTCCGGGAGTATACCCTCGCTGAGCTGAAGAGACTGGATGCCGGGGAGGGCGAGCCGATCCCGACACTTGCAGAGGTGAATCGCCCTTGACCTTGGTGAATGCGGGCTTGTGATCGAGCTGAAGGAGAGAGGATACGAGGATCTGGTTGCGGCGATGATTCGGGACGCGGGGCTTTCGAAGGTGCTGGTCGTCTCCTTTGATGCAGACTGCCTCCGCCGGATCGCTCCCCTGCTCCCCGATGCCGGGATCGGCTACATCTTCCACTCTCCCGGAGCTGATCCGATCCGGGTGGCGGCATCGATCCCGGCACCATATATCCTTCCGCGGTTTATTGATGTGACAGAGGGGCTGATCGGGGCAGCAGGCAAAGGCGATCTCAAAATGATTGTCTGGACCCTCAATTCCGAAGAGGAGTTCGAAGAAGCCTCCACAATAGGAGTTCGTGGGATAGTAACAGATGATCCGTCTTCTGCACGGGCATTCTTTGGCCCTTACAGGAATGCGAGAGATGCAGAACAGACGTCATTGGATTCATAGTACCAACACCCCGGCAGGAAAAACAGATATCCGGGTGAGACAATAGAGAGCTATGCGAAATGCGGTCTTGTCAGCAGGAGTCGTTCTTCTTATGCTGCTTGCAGTATCCGGATGTACTGCTCCGGGAGAATCCATAGAGAATGATCCGGTTCCAACACTCCGGACGATTACAGCAAGTGAGGCGATCCTCCTGACTGAATCAGGTCCCACCCTTACTATCATCGATGTCAGAAGGCCGGATGAGTATGCTGCCGGACATATCCCCGGCGCAGCAAATATCGATATCTCCTCATCATTTGCTGATGAGGTGGGGAACCTCGATCGGGATGGATCGTATCTCATCTACTGTGCAGCCGGTGTACGGGGAGAATCTGCTCTCAAAATGATGGGAGATCTCGGTTTCACCGAGGTCTATAATCTCGGAGGCGGGATCTCCGCCTGGCAGAGAGCCGGAGGATCCGTTGCCAGGTGAAGGGTAAATCATCTCCTTTCGAGCAGATCTGAGAGGACAGCCAGATACCGTAAGGCGGTCAATCCGATGTTTACCGGATCAAGCCTTGCCGCCTCTTTCATTGAGGTTTCTGCCTCCTGTATCTGCCCAAGATTCTGAAGGGTGATACTTCGATAGAACCAGGTATTTGCATTTTCAGGCTTATACGTAAGGGCGGTTTCAAAGGATTCAAGCGCTTCAATATACCGGTGAGAATCCATCAAAGCCCGTCCATGAAAATGCCAGGTATACCCGCTCTCTGGATCGAGTGAGAGATTTTGCTCAAGAAGAGGGAGGGCTTCGGCTGGCCGCCCCAACTCCACAAGCACCGCGCCCATGATATTCTGGAAATTCAGATCACCCGGCCATCTCTTCCGGCCCTCCTCTGCCGCCCTGAGCGCCTCATCGAACCGCCGGGCTTGTTTCAGGGAATCACACCAGAGAAGGTGTTCTTTCCTGGAATTCCGTATATTCTGATCGGTTTTAGGTGCAGAAACTGAAGAGATCACTGGTTTATTCAGCCTTTTCATTGCATTTCCGAGGGCAGGATGGCTCAGATCTATCTCCTCTCCCTTCGCAAGCGAGGCAGCCGCCTCTTCATCCCGGCCCATCTCATGAAGGAGGACTCCACGGTTGATCCAGGCAGCGGCATCAAGCGGGTGTATTGCGATAGAGCGGTCAAACGACTCGATCGCCTCCTGATCACGCTCAAGGCAGACCAGGGCGGCCGCACGCTTCATCCAGAATCCGGCATGATCCGGCCTCTTCTTCAGGATCTCATTGTAAATACGAAGAGCCTCTTCATATCTACCTGCATTCAGGGCTTCTTCTCCCCGTTCAATCTTTTTCTGAAGCACTTTCGGGTTGATAACAACGCCTCCGCAGATCTCTTTTTTTATTGGAAGGAGATAATGCTGCTGAATCGGGATCTCCCAGATGGTGGCAACGGATCAGGGGAACAGAAAGTTCAGACAGACAGAGTTCCCCAATCAGATATTTTTTATTATCATATGATGAGAATATCAGATATCACATCTCCTGGAGATGATGAAACCATGATGCGCAGACCCACACGGAGTACACACGGAGAAATGGAGGGAACTGGAGTGATTCTCCATCAGGACCCGCTCAGGAGATCAGAAGATATCTGGCAGGCAATAGCATCTTTCATCGATTTTCTCCCTGATGCCACCTTCGCCATCAACGCAGATGGAGAGGTGGTTGCATGGAATAGTGCATTGGAGGAGAGATCCGGTGTAAAAGCATCAGATGTCATTGGAAAGGGAGATTATATCTACGGCGAGCTGATCTATGGCAAACGGCTGCCTGTACTGATAGATTATGCACTCCACTATGATAATGAGATAACCCTGAGACATTCAAATATTAAGAGACGTGGGCATATAATCGAAGCAACGACGCATGGTGTAGATCCAGGAAGCACACATACAATCCATTGGGCAAGAGCTGCCCCCCTCCTTAATTCCCGGGGAGAGATAATCGGTGCAATCGAATCAATACGTGATATAACAGAGAGACATACCACACGACAGGAACTGACAGAGAGCGAAGAACGCTACCGGCGACTCGCTGAGAATGCACAGGATATCATCTATCGGATCGAAATTCTCCCTGAACGGAAATTCAGTTATGTGAATCCGGCTGCCTACCATATTACCGGATATACTCCCGAAGAGCATTACAAGGATCCGGATCTCGGGTACAAACTCGTCCATCCCGATGATCGATACCTCCTGGAAGAGATTGCCACAGGCATCCGATCGATCGATAAACCCCTCCCTCTTCGATGGATCAAAAAGGATGGAAGCATCGTATGGGTTGAGCAGAGGAACATTCCAATTTTTAATGATGATGGGGAGATTGTTGCAATCGAGGGAGTCGGCCGGGACATCACCGAGAAGATCGAACATGATATTGAGGAGAGAGAACATGCAGATGAGATTCTCCGCTACTCTCACGTTCTGAAGAATCTCAATAAGAAACTCAACCTTATGACAGGAATTACTCGTCATGATATCCTCAACCAGCTGATGGTTCTGGACGGCTATCTGATGTTTGCGCTCGATCGGACGCAGAAGACACATAACGATGAACAACTGGAACAGTACCTCAACTTGATCGAAACGGCATCACAGAATATTCAGCATCAGATAGAGTTTACACGCCAGTATCAGAATCTGGGGGTACAAAAGCCGATATGGCATGAGATCAGCAGCTTGATCGAAGAACTCCCAGGTAATGGGATCGAAATCAGGAATGAAACATCAGGACTTGCTCTCTATGCTGATCCACTCCTCCCAAAGGTCTTTTCGAACCTGATGGAGAACGCCATCCGATATGGTGGGGCCGATCTCTCACATATTCGTGTGTGGTTTGAGAGGAAGGAGAGTGAAGATGTGAGCCTCTTTTTCGAGGATGATGGTGTTGGGATCCCGGAGAAGGAGAAGGAACGGATATTCGAACGCGGTGTAGGGAAGAACACAGGGCTCGGTCTCTTCTTTATCAGGGAGATCCTCGGCATCACCGGCATTATCATACAGGAGATTGGAAAAGAAGGTCAGGGAGCTGTCTTTGAAATGATAATACCATCAAATGCCTACCGCATTGATGATAGATGACATCTATCCTGCTTAAATGGCGGGAGGAGAGGATATGGGGGAGAAGAGAGGGAAGAGGGGTGCAATTGCCACGATACTGGTACTCGTAGCGATCCTGTGCATCACCGTACCGGCCATTGCCTCGGGAACAGAATAGCTCCATTCGACAGCAAAGGGCGATAGCATCTTCATCGAAGGGCATGCGTACGGAAGCCCCAGTGCAGGTGTTGCAGTCTGGATCTTCGGGAACAACTACTATCTCAGGGATACGCAGTCTGTTGAGTCCGATGCAAGCTTTTCGTACGAACTCACCGGCTCACGGACAGACCAGATGGCACCGGGGCAGTATTTCGCCGTCGTCCAGCACCCGATGACAAACAACCGGTTCGATGTGATCGAAGACAGGACAACGACACCCGGAACAACCTATGTGCGGATGAGAAGCAGTGTGGCAACATCAGGTGCGGACGTCTTCATAGCAGAAGGACCCGGCCACCTCCAGGGATCCAATGCAGCAGAAGCCCTCATTCGCCTTTTAGACAACCAGAATATCGACGATACCTACATGAGATGGATATTTCTCATCGAAGAACCCCGGATCGAGATTGACCCGGTAAATACCATATACACCGCAGAGAGGTTTATGATCACGGGGAGAACGAACCTGGCTGCGGGAAGTGATCTCCTCGTCGAGGTCGTATCATCAGCATTTGGACACACCAGCAAGACGAAACCGGGGCCCTTCTCCGGAGCCTCCGGGATAGCAAAGGTGATTCCGGGCGACGCCTTTTCACAGAGGTTCTTCTTTGAGGTCGACCCGGCTGCGTTCCTCCCTGATGAGTACACGATCAAGGTTACGTCGCTGAAGACGGATCAGGTGGCCACCACAACCATCACCGTGCTCGAGGGTATGCCACCCACAAAAGAGCCACCTACAGAGCTGCCGGCACCAATAACTACCATACCGGAACCAGAGACCCCCACACCTGAGCCTGAGCCTGAAGAGAGCCCGCTCATCTATGCAACCATAGCGGCTCTTCTGGCAGTCGTGCTGTTTTTTGCATGGAGGCGGGGATGAAGGGAGATGAAGAGGAGTAAGGTGAGAGCATTCCTTTGATTACAACAAAAACATAAAGGTTTTCAATAATCATTTAGCAAGTATCTTCAGTACCATAGAATACAAAGTCCGGGGAACAGCGACCCAGATCACCACCAGTGCCCGGACTGTTGTAGATTATCCCTTGAATGATGACAGTAAAGCCATATATCCCCGAAGCATTGCCCCCGGATACAATCAAATGGGAGAGCCATATCCCGCAGATAGCATCAGCAAACCGTGCCCTTGCCAGGTACGACGGCATTCTCAATGCGATCCCAAACCCCGAACTCCTCCTCTCCCCACTCCTGACGCAGGAGGCAGTACTCTCATCGCGAATCGAGGGCACACAGGCATCGCTTAAGGATGTCATGAGGTTTGAGGCAAACCCAAAAGATCCGATCAGCGATGCAAACCTTGCTGATATCCAGGAGATCATCAATTATCGGGAAGCACTTCGCACGGCGGTTGATGCCCTCAAATCCCAAAATCTGGATATACCACTTATCTGCAATCTGCACAGGATTCTCCTGACAGGCAGCCGCGGTATGAACCGTGAACCAGGATGCATCCGCTCAATCCAGAATTTTATCGGGCGGGATGCACATATCGAGCATGCAATCTTTGTCCCGCCTTCACCAGATAGTGTATTAAAAGTGCTTGCAGACTGGGAAAGCTACCTGAACTCTGAAGAGAGGGATGTTCTTGTCCAGTTATCAATACTCAAAGCACAATTCGAACTCATTCACCCATTCTCCGATGGAAACGGACGTATCGGCCGAATGCTTGTCCCGCTGATTCTGTACAAAAAAGCACTGATAGGAAGCCCCATGTTCTATATCAGTGACTATCTTGAGAGGAACAGACCACTCTATTACGAACGGCTTCTTGCCATTTCACGGGATCAGGACTGGAACGGATGGATTGCATTCTTTCTCCATGCCATTGAGGAGCAGGCGGAAACCAACGGCCGGAAAGCAAGGACCATTCTGGATCTCCATAATGAGATGAAACAGACAATTCCAGAGATAACACGATCGCAGTATGCCGTTGCTGCAATCGATGCCCTCTTCCGAACACCAATCTTCACCCCATCTGAATTTTACGACCAAACAGGGATCCCTAAGAAGACAGCGAATCGGATACTTCAACAACTCCGTGAACAGGAGATCATTACCATCCTGGCTGAGGGAAGCGGGCGTCGTGCTACAACCTATCTCTTCCCCCGGCTGATTGCCATCACAGAAGGAGACAGGCTGTAGGAGAGGATGATAGTGTTCACAATCACCGTACCTGCATATGTTACAGAACGCAACCGTTCTTATCCCGGACACCTTTTGCAGCCACCAGATCATCTCGAAAAACCAAGCTGCCGGGATACCGGGATACGTTGTGGGTCATCTACGATCCACAAAGACGTTAGTGGGACATAGGCCGCACAATATGTCCCACAAATCAGATTGTGGGACACAGATGACATACACTAACAGAATTGTTTTCGCTCATTTAATTTTGATCCACTTTTAGCAAAATGAATAAAAAGATATTTATAGAAAAGAATTTTGCAACATCTCCAAGATTCCCTTCCCCCTAAAAACGAACATCCAGATCAAATACCCACCCAGGATTACATCTGACGTTTGAAAGACCACCTACGCTCCAGCCACAGCCATTGATCAAAACGCCAGTTGATGACGATTTATCATGAGAGAAAAACAGAGGGAGAGCAGAGATCCAATTGAAGTAATTAAACAGATGATAATAGATCTCTGATACCTTTGAAGATCTCTTACATTCTCTCAGATATGACTGCAATCACCGGTTTAAGCATATATTGACCCGAACCCGTCCGGATGACCGACTGCTCTACATTAAAGTCAAGCGTGAGTTTCTGGATCTCATCCTCTTCGAGGACAAAACCTCTATTCAGCTTCAGCACCCCGCTTGGAACAGCAAGAATATACTCAGTATCATCGACTGTGATCGTCCCTGAATCGATCTTCAGTCGGATCTGTGTGTAATTACCCGGACTCATCGTCTTCTGACCAATTACCTTACTCACGTTGATGTATTGCATCAGATCAACCGTCTGGAGCTCATCGACAACAATCGTCCACCCAGCCGTTCCAGTATCATCAGATTCGGTTGCATTCTCCTCTTCATCATCTTCAATAACAATTTGATTATCAGATGCCCGGTGAACACTCACCTCGCTGATATTCAGCCATAGATGGGTGATCGTACCAAAATTGGTGGTCTTGGGAGCATCCTTAACCGCGATGATAAGCGTAGACTCTCCTACAGGAGCGGTCAGGCACCCTGTAATGACGACAGATGCGAGAATGATAATAACCAGTGCAACATATTTTGTGTGTCTCATCGATACATTCACCTCTTAGTTAACAATATATCAAAACAGCTTCATTAAGGAGATATAATCATTAAACCAGCGACAATAATCATCCGGAACCGTCATTTCGATCGGGAAATTACCCGCCTGTAATTGCCTGTACAGTTCAGATCGTCCCCTTGCGAAAGGATCCGGATCCGGTTTGAATAGAACACTCATCCACTGCATATGCCCACAATTAATAAAGCATTTTTTAATAGGACCACGAGAATAAAAGACTTTCCTTCAATTCCAAAAAAGCAAACATAACAAATCTTCTGTAAAATTTACCATCCTCACCCCTTGAAGTGAAAGAGCTGATTTAGGATTTTTACGAGAAGAATGAGGCAAGTGGATCAATAGTAAATGAACGAAAACACCCTCTTACCGCAATTCTTAAGGCCCGTAATCTTTAGCTCCCCCTCAAATAAATCCAACAAAAAAATGATATTCATTATGGAAAATAACGATAATTTATGGACTCGTCGTGATTCGAACACGAGATCTTCGCCATGTGAAGGCGACGTCATAACCAGCTAGACCACGAGTCCTGGTACTCTTATTCTATTCTTCATCCTCGGGGATAAGGCTTTTCAAAAATTATATGAATCTGGTTCAAACCGAAATGGAGAGGATAACAGACCCCTCAAAGCGGCGTATACTCTCCCGTCACCTCGCTCAGGTACACGCCTGATCCCAGCCACCACTCATCATTCACCGGGAGGACATAGCCGATCTTCAGTTCCTCCCGGTTCCCTTCATCAGGGTTTGGCCAGATGAAGACGACAAAACCGCCACCCTCCCCGGCAGTGGTTGCAAGGGCTTCGATGGTCCGCATCCCGTATATGTCCTCTCTATCATAGAGGTTTGATCCGATCTTCTCCGGGAGATAGGGATGCCCGATCAGGGTGCCGTCATATCGGTACGCATAGAGATAGTGGCCATTGGCATTCACAAACCGGCCATCGAGATCCGATATCTCGGCAAGGGCCGCCTCATCCCCCTCAGCCAGTGCATAGGCGGCCCCGTCCCCGACAAGTGAAATCATATCGCCAACAATTCCGGGATAGCTTCCATCCGGAGTGAGATCGGCGAGGGCAACACCGGATCCGATCCACCAGCCCTCGCCTGCCGGGAGGACATACCCGAGCTTCGGCTCATAGATTGCATATGCCGCCTCATCAATTCCTTCCTCAGAGGGCTTCGGATAGAGATAGGTGATGAATCCCCCACCTGCAAGAGCAACATCCCGGCCCATCCGGATCACCGGGAGACCCCGGCTGTCTGTCCAGCCGGATCGATCTAGCCCAAGACTCTGAGGCTCATAGGGGTGGGCGAGCAGGATACACTCGTTATCATAGGCATAGATGTACCAGCCGTCATGAGTATACTCACCCAAAGGATCGCCAAATGCGGCCAGTGCATCATCTTTCCCTGCAACTGCCGCATATGATGCAGCATCCTGCATATATGACTCTAATGTCGCCATCTCCATTGCAGCATACCGATCCTCTTCAGATGGAGTAGATTGATCAACATCAGAGGGAGGAAGAACAGGTATTGGTTCCTCTTCAGCAACACAACCCGCACAGGCAAGCAGCACAATCAGGCAGAGACCCATAATCCAGCATTTCATTAAGAATGATTCAATGAGAAGAAAGAAAAAGATAACGATTATGAAAAGGGGAAAGAAATGAACCTCAATTATAATAAATGCTTTTATTGGGCTATCTAACTATCTTCATTTTTTCTTATTTCTTCAACCATCCAATCAAATATATCACAGAATTTTTCAAATTCCGTATCGTCAACAAGACCAGTCAGTTCAGAAGAAGAGGAGGATGCCAGTTTATCTTCTCTGAAATTCATCCCTTTGATGTTATTTAAGCGCTTAACAAGATTTAGTCGTTTCAACTCATCATCAAAAGGGGGGTACTTTAAGATGTGTTCCTGGTCAAACCAAACATAGATCGTCCCGGAAATAATGTTAAAAAAACTATATGGCTTTCCGAAACCAGAATCGTAACCCAGATGCAACGAGCTTTCAGATACTCCTCTCCCATAATTCAGATAATATCCTTTACTCTCACACCACATAATCAACCGCTCAATTACTCCAACAATACTCTCCCCCTTCAAATCACGAACCTGCTCCAGAAGCAAATCCTTTGTCCATTGTATCGACTTCCCGGATCTGGAAGCCTTGATATCCACTGCCTTCATCGTCTTGCCGACAACACGAGGGACCAGTGTCTTTAGATTCTGCCCGGCATACTGTTTTACCTCTACAGCAAGGACTTCCGCAGGATTCATCTGTTCGTTTAAAAACTCCACAATCCTCTGTAATTCGGGAGGAATTATATCCGCAACAAAAAGGAGCCTTATCTTCCCCTGCTTCAGATTCGCATGAACAAGCTCCCAGAAATCATCCTGCTCAATGCTCGTCCCTAAAACATTCAATAAACATTCATCAGGATTGAGATTCTTTTTCTGACAGTTCTTCTGGTAGGATTCGATGATATCTTCAATCTCCCAATACTGAACAGAATTTGCTGCATAATCAAGCATCTGCGCAACAACTTCCCTTCTTGTCCGGGTATCGGTGCTGCGCTTCACCTCGACCAGTGTCGGGATCGCCTCCTGGTCAAGGAAGAGATGATCTACAGCCCATCTTTCGCTTCCTTTCTCTTTATCCGGGATACCCATTTCACGTTTTATCAGTATCCAGCGTCTCGGAGAGTTGGGATTGATCTGGGCACCTGAAAGAAGTTCTGGGTAATCTTCAAGAAGTGACTGGAGAAGATCTTCAGAAGCATACAACTCCTCCTTCATCTCCAGGAGAGTGCGATCATCCTTTAAAAGAAATATTTCACGCATCTTTGGCATTTACCTTAAACATTGAAAAAGATTTGTGAAAGTAAAAACACTCATGATACCTTCAAAGGGCAACATGCATAGAAGAAGGATATGATGGGATTCTCATTGAAAAAGAAGTGAAAAATGCATCGACCGGGAATTGAACCCGGGCTATTGGCTTGGAAGGCCAAAGTCATACCACTAGACCATCGATGCGATGCGTCTTTTATGTTCTCATTGAAGAGATTTAAGGATTACGTATTTGCACGTCAATGGTAAAAGGTAAAAGGAAAGAGGGGTTACCAGCCACCCCTGATCTCCTCATTCAGCTTCTCTAACGCCGCAATCCGCTTCTCAAGAGGCGGGTGGGTCGAGAAGAGTTCCATTAAGGACTGCCCCGAGAGTGCAGGGATGATGAAGAAGGCGTTTGCACCCTCCACTTCCTGCTTCTTCTTCCGCGGCACTACATCCATCCTGTTGCTGATCTTCATCAGCGCACTCTGAAGCGCCTTTGGATTATTGGTGATATATGCCGCACCACGGTCTGCGGTGAATTCACGGTACCGCGAGAGCGTCCTGATCAAAAGCGTTGCCGCCACCCATACAAGGATCGCAACGATCCATGCGATGATCCAGGGGTTCCCGTCACGCCGGTCAAAGAGGGAGGCAAAGAGTGCGTTCTGGACGATCAGTGCCGCAACCATCGCCAGGAAACTGGCGATAGTCAGGGTCATCACGTCACGGTTCTTGATATGCGAGAGTTCGTGGGCAACAACCGCCTCAAGCTCCTCCTTTGAAAGAAGCCGCATGATCGAGTCAGTCACCGCAACAACACCGTGCTTCGGGCTCCGCCCCGTTGCAAATGCATTTGGTACCGGCGACTGCATGATCGCAATCCTCGGCTTCGGGAGATCGGCTGTCGCACAGAGCCGCTCAATCATCCGGTGAAGTTCGGGAAACTCGTCTTCAGTAACCACTCTTGCACCGGTACTCATCAGCACCAGTTTGTCTGAGAAGAAGTACTGGGAGAAGGCCATGATAAAGGCGATACCTATCAGAAGCTGAAGGGACAGCCCCAGAACCGCCTGTAGCACGGTGAGGAAGATGAGGTATACGAGGAGCAGAAGTACCCACGTAAAGATCATCCTCATGGTGAGGCCATAGTCGCGCTTCCATTTCATATCTTTATCTTTACCTTTCACACTCATAATACCTGCGACCAAGACCATTATCGGTACCATAAATCAAGAGAATATTAGTAAGATCAGCACACCTAATACGATTGAGGAATCAGATGCAACTCGATGAAGTGACGATCAGCAGGGCAATACTGGAGACACATGCGGAGATCTCTTCGAGATACCTCGATCTCGATATCGCCATCGTCGGTGGTGGCCCCTCAGGTCTCGTCTGTGCCGCCCTTGCTGCAGAAGATGGGAGGAAGGTCGCCGTCATCGAGAAGAAACTCTCTGTCGGCGGAGGAATGTGGGGAGGCGGCATGACCTTCCCGAGGATTGTTGTCCAGGAAGAAGGAAAACGGCTCCTCGATCAGTTTGGGATCAGATCAAGGGTATACAAACCAGGCTATCATGTCGCATCATCGGTTGAATCTGTTGCTAAATTAACCGCAGCAGCCTGTGATGCAGGTGCAGAATTCTTTAACCTCACCTCGGTCGAAGATGTTGTCATCAAGGAAGACGGACGGGTATCCGGCCTTGTGATCACCACATCACCGGTTGAGATGACCGGGCTCCATGTCGATCCGCTCACCCTTGCAGCAAAAGTGACCGTTGATGCAACCGGCCATGACGCCGTCGTCGCCCACTGCGTCCTCAGGAAGGGTGGCGATATCACCATCCATGGCGAGAGTTTCATGTGGGCAGAGCGTGCCGAGACAAACATCATCAACCATACCCGGGAGATCTTTCCGGGCCTTATCGCCTGCGGCATGGCTGCCAATGCAGTCGCAGGGGAAGCGCGGATGGGGCCAGTCTTTGGCGGGATGCTCCTCTCAGGGGAACATGCAGCCGTCCTTGCCAGAGAAATATCTGAACGGGTGTGAGGGAGGAATGAGACGATGGAATCAATGGAACAGGATATGGACGAAGGGCTCGGAGATCTTGCCTTTGGCATCTTTACGATATACTTTGGGAAGGCGCTGGAAGCGGCAGGGAGACCCCTCTTCCAGCTTCTCTCTGATGAAGATGAACTCCAAACCACCTGCCAGGAGACCTTTGGACATTTCGCCGAGGAATACCCCGATCTTGCCGACGCCATCCGATCCAGTATCGGCGGATGCGACGAGATCTGCTGCCTCTACCAGAGGGGGGAGGGCATCATCCCCTCAGAAACCCACAAAATGCATTGGATCATCCAGGATGCACCCGGCATCCATCCCGATGCCGTCAATGCAGAAGATGCGGGAAAATGGCTCATCTTCCTCGCACGGGATCAGGCAGATGCCGTCTGGTCGTTGATCCGGGATGCAACCTGGGAAGGAACGCTCGGCATCTCGGCAAAGGTGAGCACCATCAAAGAGAACCCGCAATCACGTGACGACCGGCTCGTCATCTATGTCTATACCAGTGACTGGAAAGACGTTGATGAAGTGATGCGGGTACGCGAGAAACTGAAAACCTTTGGGATCACCGATCGGATAGGATACAAACGAAATATCGAAACCTTTGCCGGAGAGTACAGCTCTGCCGGAAAAAGAGTTACGTATTACAACGCGTAAAAAAATGTAAGAGCGGAAGAGATTATGCCTTCCGTTCCTTGTTCTTCGTTCTGAGCTGGTTTGAACCGCATTTCCGGCAGGTAGTTGCGCGGATTGCGTTTCGGGCATTGCATTTCATGCAGACCTTCACATTGAGCAGTCGTGCTTCAGCTTCTGGAAAACGTGCCATAGTAAACACCAAGAGATATGCTTCTTATACGTGGACGTTTCGACCTCTTAACCATTGTTGTATTCAGTCCATTCTGGAGACGAACCAGTCCCGGAAATGAGCAAGGGCTCTCCCCCTGTGTGAGACAGCGCTCTTCTCGGAGAGCAGGTATTCAGCAAGCGAGCGGCCGCCCAGAAGGAAGATCGGATCATAGCCAAACCCTTCACTCCCCCGTGGCGCCTCAAGGATCTCGCCATCAATCCTGCCGGAGAAGGTTTTTATCCCCTCCTCCGAGGCATAGGCGATAACGGTCTCAAAATATGCCGAACGATCGGCCACACCTTCCATCAGCCTGAGGATGCCGGGATTTCCGATCGTCTTCATACAGTATGCCGCACAGGTGCCGGGAAAGCCGTTCAGGGCTGATATGAAGAAACCGGTATCATCGACGATCAAAGGCCTCTTCAGCTGATCCCATGCAGCCCTCGCTTTCTCAGAGGCAACTGCAGAGACCTGATCATGCCGGATCTCGGGGAGATCGAGATTCACATGATCGATCTTTGCGATACCAGCAAAGAACGAGGCGATCTCATCTGCCTTGTGAAGGTTGCTGGTGACAGCGGTGATGATCAGAGATACCGCCCCCGCAGCTCAATCTCATGCTCCCTGACCAGCACATCATCTGCCCCGGAAAAGGTGCTCCGGTACCCCTTCACAAATGCCTCCTTCAGCTCCTCTGCATCCTCCCGTGTACTCTCTAGTGTCTGGAAGATGACATGGAGATCGACACCACGCGCCTCAATCCCGGAGGTGATCTGCGAGAGACCAAAGTCAATCAGGACGATCTGATCGCCTCTTTTGATCATATTGCTCGTCGTCAGGTCCCCATGTGCGATCCCGGCAGAATGCAGCCTCCCGATCATTGCACCGGCCTTCTCTGCAGATGCGTGATCAAGGGCATACTTCAGTGTCTCACCCTCGATCCCCTCCATGACGATGGTATCTTCCGTCAGATCCATGATCACCGGAGTAGGCACACCGGCACGCCGTGCAGACGCAATGATCCGTGCCTCGGCACGGGTCCTCTCCCGGATCAGTTCGGCATCAAGGACAGGGTGGCGATATCCCTTCTTCAGGCGATGCTTCCGTGCAACAGAGCCGGAGAGATTCACTTCGGCTTCTGCCCCCCGGAGGATCTGATCAGTCTCCTTTCGATCAAAGATCGATCCGGTTTCATGCCTCCAGGTGACCTCCACCTGATCTGATCGGAACGACGGGTTCACACCGGATGCCGGGACAGAAATCATCTGCCCGCTCTCGAGCATGATCCTCCCGGTATAGGCGATCATCGCCCCATTGTCTCCCATATATTTCCGCCCGGGAACGGCAAACGATGCGCCACGCTCTTCGCACATGACAGTGAGCATCTCCTGAAGCCGGGAGTTCACGCCGACACCACCGACCAGGATCGCCTCATCCTTGCCGGTATGGGCAAGTGCCCGCTCTGTCACCTCAACACACATGGCAAAGGCCGTCTCCTGAAGGCTGAAGCAGACATCGGAAAGAGGGGCCGGGGAATCTTTTGCAGCGGACACAAGCCCGGAGAAGGCAAGATCCATCCCCTTCACCGTGTAGGGAAGGGGAATATAGGATCCTTTTTTCGCCAGTTCCTCGACAATCGGCCCTCCCGGATGGGGAAGGTTGTGGTATCGTGCGAACTTGTCAAGTGCATTGCCAATCCCGATATCAAGAGTCTCGCCAAAGATCCGGTACCTCCCATTGAGGTAGCCGAGCACCTGCGTATTCGCACCGCTCGCATAGAGCACAATTGGATCATCATATCCGGTGGCAAACCGCCCTATCTCGATATGTGCAACACAATGGTTGACACCGATCAACGGAACCCCAAGACGGAGCGCCAGTGAGCGTGCAGCGGTACCAACTGTCCTGAGGCAGGGGCCAAGTCCGGGTCCCTGGGAGAAGGCCACACCGGTGATCTCATCCGCATCAGCAAGAGCAGCTGCGATCACATCCTTCAGGACAGACGCATGATGCCGGGCAGCCTCGCGCGGATGAATCCCCCCCTGGGGGGGCGTGTATGCAGAAGATGACATGCTGACAAGATCATCATCAAAAACAGCGGCACTGAGGTTCCATGCCGTCCCCTCAATACCCAGTACCTGCCCGACACGAGGCATATAGAGTTACTTGTTGAATTCGGTAAAACCGCACTTGCCGCAGGATACGCGGTCAGAGTGCGTTGCAAGAAATACACCCGGGCCACAGCGGGGGCAGTGGCGTTTCTGTGAAACAGCCTTGTCACCCTCGATTGCATAGTGCTTGTAACGACCCTCAGCCATCATTACTCCTCCGCTTCTGCCTTTGGCTGGCCACGGGCGACGAGATACTCACGCTCTGTCCGGGCACGTGCTTCCGGTGTATCATAGATTCGTGCAAGGCCCTTTCCAACACGGGAACCATAGTGCGTCTTGATCGAATCAAGTGCCATCTTCTCTTCATTTGCATCAAGAAGAGCCCCGAGTTTTCCAATGATCTCTTTCCTTGACGGAGTTGCGCCGTCAAACGTCAGGGTAAACTCCACCTCGTTTCTGAGCAGGAGTTCATTTCTGATATTGGCTGTTATCTGAATATCCATCGGTATCCCAGAATTATTATCATGATAGTTATTTAATACTGGCGTTCTCAGTGGTGAAATACGAAAGGAGAACCTGTGCCTCTTCCCGGGCAGCGCTATCAATCTCCCTGAGAACAACCCCCTCTCCCGGCTGCCCATAGAGCACAAATACTCCATCCGGGGCTGCGATAACCAAGGGTATCACGGCAAGATCCTCCTCGCCATCAACAAACACAAGAGCTGGAGGATCGGCAAGGGCACGCTCAATCCCGGCGATCAGATCAGGAGTGATCATTCCGGCGGGATTGTTCACCCTGATATGGCTGGCGCCTGCATAGAGAGGAGTTCTGAGAAAAGGTGATCGCATCGTGTATCCGTCGATAACTGCGATATCCGGAAAGATACCACGCGAGAGGAGAGAGTCGGTGACTACATCCCCGACGGCATACACCACCCTTCCGGAGAGGAGTGGTATAACATCGCTAATATCCGGGAAGAGGATTCCAAACGGTCTCCTGAAGAGATCGCGGAACTCATCCTGAAGACGGAGCATCAACGAACCTTCAGTGCATACCTTCCGGGAAGGTCGATATTCATCTTTTCTGCGATCTCAGATTGTCTGGGATCGATGATGACCACATACCCCTGCCAGTCTGTCGAGAGATTGGCATCCCCGCAGATGATACAGGCCTCCTTATCCGAATCAAGCACCCTGTGGCACTGCCTGCATACCCGGTCCTGTTTCTTACGCGCGGGCATCGGCATTCCTCTCGGCAACCTGCTTCAATTGCTCGTCTTCAAGCCACTGTGCAGTTCCAAGACCTGCCTGCCGCATAGTAAGGCCGATCTTACTCTCACGGGGTTCGCGTTCATTTAATGAGAGAGAGACGATACGTGCCCTGACAATATCCCCGACACCTATCGTCCGGTTCGTCTCCTGGCAGACAAGGCGGGAGTTCTTCTCATCATGGTTGATGTAATCATCAGAGATCTGACTCACATGCAACATTGCATCGATTGGACCAAGGCTCACAAAGGCACCGAATCCTGTCGTTTCGACAACAATCCCCTCAACAATCTCCTGAAGAGCGAGCCGAAGCGCAAGTGCCTCGAACGTGACATCATAGTACACCGCACCATCACCGGGAATAATCTCACCCTCTCCAATCTCATCGATATCGGTGACGACGATGAAGATCCCGATCTCCTTATCAATACTCCCTTCGAGCTGTTCCTGGAGGACATCCAGAAGAACAACACTGAGATCCTCACCAAGGCGGTGTGCAGGAACCCGCACCTTATCGGCTAGTTTCAGCTTGTAATACATATCCCATACCTACTTTCTTATCAGTTCCAGTCGTTTCTGGTTTCTTAATACTATTACCGCAATCCCCTTTTGAAGGAGGTGTTCTTTTAGTTTCCTGTCATTGGTTACAACCGGGACACCGAGAGATTCAGCCTGAAGGGCAACAATCTCATCGACAGGTGCCAGGAGATCATATGGTGGAAGAACCCTGCATTCCCGGACAAGGGCAAGTCCGAAGCGGGCCGCCGCCGCAGATTTTCCCCTGCCTTGCGAGAGCGCCCGCAATTCATCAACCACCTCTGCCGGAACAACCGGTTCAAATGCACCAAAGATCTCCTGCAGGCAGGAGAATATATCCACCCCGGACCGGGAGGGGATCAGCAGGGCATTTGTGTCGAGGAGGACACTTACTCTGTCAGAACCCCCATTCCGATAAGCCGCCATCGTCCACCTACCTGCCTTGAGATCGCAATCCGGGATCCAACCTCTGCACACACAGGGCGTTTCAGGACCACTTCGACGGAATTCTTCTTTGTTCCGGTAACAACACCCACCGTTACTGCTGTTCCGACGGAGAGCATCAGGGGTTCTTTGTGTTTCAGGGGTTCGATCACCTGCTCGGAAGTGGCACCGACAACACGCTCCATCAGGGTAACATCAAACCTGAGTTTTTCCCAGACCGGCGGGAGCTGGCCCGGGCGTCCTGCAACCTGCCCGACAAGGGTGTCGCTCTTGGTGATCGCCGGATCGAGTTTCGTTCCGATACCGGTCAGACCACCAGGTGTTGCCACGGCAATCTTCTTCGAGCCCATATGCATCGAGCTGATCTTCGTCAGGATAGGCTCCCACTTTGTCTTATTCTCGATGGTATGCTGGCGTCCGGGACGGATCTCAATCTCATCGCCATCATGAAGCAGACCCCTGATGAGTGATCCGCCGATGACACCACCACGAATATCCTTCCATCGCGAACCCGGTTTGTTGATATCAAAGGAACGCGCGATTAAAAGGACCGGAGGCTGATCCGGATCACGATCGACATCCGGGATCGTTTCATTCAACACTGCGATGAGTGAGGAATAATTGATTCCTTTTTGCGCTGAAACAGGAATAATTGGTGCATTCTCTGCAACAGTTCCTTTAATGAACTTTTTTATCTGCTTGTAATTTTCACGTGCTGCCTGCTGGGTAACCACATCAATCTTATTCTGGACAATGACGATCCGCGTAATCCCGGTCAGCTCAAGTGCCATTAAGTGCTCTTTTGTCTGGGGCTGCGGGCAGGGTTCATTGGCCGCAATGACGAGTAATGCGCCATCCATTATAGCAGAACCAGAGAGCATTGTTGCCATCAGGGTTTCGTGCCCTGGTGCATCCACAAAGGAGACCGAACGGATGGGTTCTGTTTTCCCACCACAAACCGGACATTTTTCAGATGCAGAATACGCATCCTCCTCAGGGCAGGAGAGGCAACGGTAAAATGTTGCATCTGCATAGCCGAGGCGGATCGATATTCCCCTCTTCAATTCTTCACTATGGCGATCGGTCCATGTGCCGGTAATCCCCGAGACGAGCGTCGTCTTCCCGTGGTCGACATGGCCGACAACGCCTATATTGACACTTGGTATTGTTGGATCATGCAAAGAAACTCAAACCTCCTTAGCCTATATAATCGTTCTTCTCATAGATAATATCTCAGTGCCCGGGTGTTCCTTCATCGCTGATGTACCGCTCTTTATCAGGCCTCATGGAATACAATGTATGTCATTATCAGGAGGGTTTTTCCGAAATAGTAATATTGTTGCATGCAGTAGATACAGATAGGAATACATATGACCGGAGATTCAGAATTATCCCGAATTGGAATATCACTCCCAAAGAACCTGCTTGATACCTTTGATGATATAATAAACATGCGTGGGTACTCATCCCGCTCTGAGGGGATCAGGGATGCGATCAGGAGCTACATCACCTACTACCAGTGGATGTCCGATGTGAAAGGGGAGCGGCAGGGGGTCATCACGATGGTGTACGATCATGAACACCGGGGCCTGATCCAGACACTCACCGAGATCCAGCACGAATATATGAATGAGATTCAGGCATCCCTCCACTCCCATGTCACCCACGAACGCTGCCTCGAGGTCATACTGGTCAGGGGTGACGGCGCAGCTCTCAAAAATATTGCAGAGCGGCTGATGGCACAAAAAGGAGTCGAATCAGTCAAACTGACAACGATTCCGCTAAAAGATAAAGTCTGAAGATTTATCCGCCACCTTCACAGCTCGCATCAACATTGAGCCAGGCACTCTCTGCTGCCACAGCATCACGGAGACGCTCCTCTGTAATGGCCTCCCGTGCATCTTTCTTTACCTTCACCACCTTCCCCTCCTTCAACTCTACCGGAATGAGAAGATCGATTCTATAGAGCAGGTCGGTTGTATCAATACAGCCAAACAGAACACCCCCGATATCCTCTATCCGGGTAATTGTTCCAACAGTGCCGGTTCTTCCATACCGAACCGCCTGCCCCGGCATGATCTCTGTTGCCATACTGGGTTTCTCGATCTCCATGCAGATAAAAGTATTGACGGTGCTGCCTCAGATCTGTACCCGTTGCAGAAGTTTTGCTATCCTGAGAGTGCTCGGCTGCGGCTCTCCATACGAAGAAACGGAGATAGGATCTCCCTTCAACGCAGAAAAGATTGATTGAATGGCTCTCCCCATTGACGGACCATACCCCCCTTCCAGCACAAGGGCGATCGGCAGATCAAATGTGTCGGTGACGGCCCGTGTCAGGAGACCATAATCTTCAGGTGCAAGATGCATACCCGCAAGCGGATCGTCACTGAGCCCGTCCTGCCCGGAAGAGATGATCAGGGCATCGGGCCTGAACCTGAGCATTGCAGGGATGAAGACCTCCCTGATGATGAAGAGGTGATCAGAGACAGTCCCACCGGGGAGGATCGGCGCATTCAGGTTATACCCTTTCCCGGCACCTGCACCGATCTCATCAATCCATCCGGTCCTCGGAAAACTGTTGCTCTGGTGAATTGACATCACAAGGACACGATCACTGGTATAGAATGCCTTCTGGGTTCCGTTCCCATGATGCACATCCCAGTCAAGAATAGCAACCCGATCGCGCTCTTTGAGGAGTGAGGCGGCCGCGACTGCAGCACTATTGAAGAGGCAGAACCCCATTGCACGATCAGGTTCGGCATGGTGCCCCGGGGGGCGGACCAGTGCAAATGAGCGCTCGCCATCCATGGCACGCTGAGCGGCATAGACGGCAGAACCGGCAGCATATGAAGCCACCTCATATGAATGAGAGGTGACATAGGTATCGGGATCGATGAACCTCACACCCCCAAACTCCGAGAGCTGGCGTATCATCCTCACATGAGCCGGAGTATGGACGAGTTCAAGTTCCTCCACCCCGGCTAACACGGGAGGATGGATCAAAACCCCTTCTGGAATGGATTCCCGGAGTGTGTCCAGGCGAAGAGAACATTCAGGATGGTTATCAAGGTGATGGAGGAAGAATATCTCCCCCGATACTGCTGAGGTTTTCGGCATTACGATACACTATTCCTCAATTTAAGATAAATAGCTATCACCCTTCCTTTCAAAAGGGATCCTGCATCATTCACTCCACCGTCACACTCTTTGCGAGATTCCGTGGCTTATCAATATCGCACCCGAGTGCATCGGCGACATGGTATGCGAGACGCTGGAGAATAACAGATACCATCGCAATACCTGCCACCTCATGCAAGGGGGAGAGCGGGATGAAGATATCTGCGATCTCCGGCAGTTCCCTATCCCCGACGGTTCCGATCCCTATCACCGGCGCCCCGCGTGCCTTGATCTCCTTGATGTTTGAGATCATCACCGGGTACGTCTTTCCCGGCATTGCAAGGGCAACAACCGGAGTATCAGGTGAGAGGAGAGCGAAAGGACCATGTTTCAGTTCACCCGCAGCATACCCCTCTGCATGAATATAGGAGATCTCCTTCATCTTCAGGGCACCTTCAAGTGCCACCGGGTAGTAGAGACCGCGGCCGATAAAGAAGATCGACTGTGCCTGTGTACAGAGTACGACGGCATCGTCGATTGGAATGGTGAGCGCATCCTCAATCATGATATTGACACGATCAAGTTCCTCCTCCAGTGTGCAATCATCCGAGAGGCTGCCTGCGATCTGAAGGACGGCGGCAAGCTGTGCCATGAATGATTTTGTTGCCGCAACGCTGATCTCGGGACCGGCACGGGTATAGATAGTCGCATCGGCGATTCTCGTCACAGATGACCCGACCACATTGGTGATCGCGATCGTCGGGCACCCCCATGCTTTTGCCATCTTCAGGGCGGTCAGGGTATCTGCCGTCTCCCCGGACTGCGTAATGCCGATCACCGGATCATGCAGGGGAGGTGTGTAGTATTTAAATTCCGATCCCATCTCCACCCGCACCGGAATGCCGCAGTAGGTCTCGATCAGGTATTTGCAGAGGAGACCAGCATGATAGGAGGAACCGCAGGCAACGATCAGGATGCCCGTTCTGCTCATGAGAAGATGAGTAAGGGTATCCGGAGCTTCCCTCACGGATTGAACCGTATTATAGAAGACCTGCGGCTGCTCGAAGATCTCCTTCTCCATGTAATGGGCAAATCCGCCTTTCCGGGCATCCTGGATATCCCAGTCTACCTCTTCGACAGGACGGAGAACAGTCCTGTCATCATGAGTGATTGTGTACTCCGATGGGCTGAGAACGGCACAATCACCATCCTCCAGATAGATCACTCTCCGCGTATGATCGATGAGCGGTGTCACATCCGAGGCACAGAAGAACTCTCTATCGCCAACCCCGATCACAAGCGGGCTTGCCATCCGGGCAGCGACGATCCGGTCATCCCCCTCGGCAGCCACGAGGATGGCATATGATCCTTCCAGGAGTGGCAGGGCTGCCCTGACAGCAGCAGCGAGATCGCCGGCGTACTGCTCCTCCACCAGGTGGGCAATCACCTCGGTATCGGTATCTGAACTGAATGTATGGCCACGGGCAGTGAGGTTTCGCCTGAGTTCTGCGTAATTTTCGATGATCCCGTTATGGACAACGGCAATCTTTCCGGTACAATCGAGATGGGGATGGGCATTCAGATCATTTGGGATACCATGGGTTGCCCAGCGGGTATGGCCGATACCGATCGTTCCCGGCAGACCGGCTGTACCGGAACCTCCATCAGAGATCCGGCCGCTCTTTTTCGAGATATGAAGGGTATCGTTCTTTGTGGCAATGCCAAAAGAGTCATACCCCCGGTACTCAAGCCGCTTCAATCCCCCGATCACGATACCGGCGGCTTTCCTTCTGCCGATATACCCGAAGATCCCGCACATTCAGATCACCTGCGAGCCATCAGGAATCACTCCTTCAAGCCGCCTGCCGGATTGGACCCGGCAATTATTCCCAAGGATACACCCTTTCAGGACAACAGATGATTCCAGTGAGACACGCTCACCGATGATTGCCCCGAAGGTTCCCCTGTGCAGCAGCTTCGCTTCGTTCTCGCCAAGCGGGAAGACCCCTTCGGTGGTGATCGTTGAAAGATGATCGGCAATACCGGCTCCTTCCCCGATAATCGAGTCCACCACCCTGGAATGTGAACCGATCCGGACATCGTCCATGATGATGGAGTTTTCAAGAACGCTGAAGGGCTCGATTGTGACACGGTTGCCGATGCTCACATCAGGCCCTATGACGACATTCGGACCGATGGTGATGCCATCCCCGATCCTGACAGGTCCGGTAATACAGCATCCGGGTCCGATTGTGGTTCCGGATCCAATCGACACTCTGCCGCTGATCGTGACAAGACGGCTGATCGTCCCGCTCCGGACTGATTCATTCATCTGGAGCAGGTGGCGGTTCTGTCCGAGGAGATCCCAGGCATGAATGGCATCATACCATTCGCCGTCCCGGACCGCCCTGACAGGGATGCCGTCTGCGATCATGCGGATGAGCAGATCCGGGAGATCCGCTTCCCTGATGGAGCTGATCACCTCCGGGGTGAAGAGGTAGAGACCGCTGCTCACAAGACAGGGGCCTTTTTCATCGGGTTTCTCGAAGAAGTCAGTGACGATACCATCCTGCACCCGGACAACCCCATAATGGGAGGGGGAGAGCGAGCCGGAGACCATGATTGCATTGCCTTCCGTTCCCATCTTATCGATGGAGGCAGCATCCACATAATTATCCCCTGAGAGGACAAGGGTCGTCTCATGAATCAGAGGCGCCGCACAGGCAAGTGCATGGGCGGATCCAAGCTGCTTCTCCTGGACAACCACCCTGACCTCGTGATCGAGAGTATTGAGATGCCGGATCACCTGTTCTCTCCGGTATCCGGCAACAACAATGATATCCCGTATGCCTGCCTTCAGAAGGGCCTCGATACAATAGTCGATTAAGGGATGGTTACCGACAGGGATCAATGCCTTCGGCCGGTTCTTTGTCAATGGGCGGAGCCGCCACCCCTCGCCGCCTGCCAGAATTACCGCCTGCATCCACACTCACCTCGAAACGATCGTCTCATCATCATACACACCCTCGACAAATGAATGAGGCGCAATTCTGCACCCGGACCCGATACTCGAACCGGTATTCACCGAACAGTTGATCCCAAAGAGGACATCATCCCCGATCACCGCACCAAACTTCTTCCTTCCGGTCATAATCCCCCCGACCTGCACGATGCCGTAATCGTGCCTGAGATTGGCGATTTTCGTGCCTGCACCGAAATTACAGCCGGAGCCGATCACACTGTCACCGATATAATTAAAGTGCGGGATCTTTGTTCCATGCAGGATAACGGAGTTCTTGATTTCAACTGCATGACCGATATGGCAGGAATCACCGATGGCAGTCTTTGGCCGGATATAGGCATGCGGGCCGACGACACAGTCCTTTCCGATGATGCAGGGTCCTTCGATGTAACTTCCTGATCTGATGGTTGTCCCTTCCCCGATGACAACCGCACCCTTGATGACTGCTCCTTCCTCAACGGTTCCGGCAATGTCCCTCTCCAGATCGGTGAGAAGGAGTTCGTGAGCTGCGAGGATATCCCAGGGATACCCGACATCCATCCACGTATGAAGCGTGAGAGCAGAGAGCATTCCTTCATTGATATAGTCCATCAATGCATCGGTCAGTTCGTATTCTCCCCGCCGCGAGAGGCCGATTGCCTCGATCCGTTCGAAGATCTCAGGCGTGAAGAGATAGGCCCCGGCATTGATCATCCTGCTCTTTGGGTCCTTTGACTTCTCCTCCAGGTTCACCACGCGGTCACCATCAAGGACAACGACGCCATAATCCTCGGGATGCTCCGTCTCCGAGACGGCAAGTGCCGGGACCTGCATTTCACAGAGCGCCCGGATTTCATCAGATCCGAGTATCATATCACCATTCATCATCAGGAAGTTCCCGGATACCAGCCCTTCTGCAGAGCGAAGGGCATCAGCAGTACCGAGCTGATGCCTCTGGACGACATAGTCGATCTCAACACCAAGGGCACTTCCGTCACCGAAGTACTCCCTGACCGCCTGTTCGCCGTACCCGACGACCAGGATAAAACGTCTGATCCCGGCCTCCTTTGCAGCAGAGATGAGGTGTTCGAGCATGGGACGATTCACAAGCGGGATCATCACCTTCGGGCGGTTCGTTGTCAGGGAGCGCATCCGCTTCCCTTCGCCTGCCGCAAGAAGAATACATTCTGTTACCGGTTCCATTATCTGACCTTTTTAAGTGCTTTTTTCAATCGTTCTTCTCCTTCAAAGAGGAGTCTCGCTGCGATATCCTTTGTCCTTCCTTCTGCGGTCACCCTCACCTTCGGCTCGGTGCCGCTTGCCCGGATCAGGTACCAGCCATCTTCCTGCTCAACCCGGATGCCATCTGTGGGCACCTCAGCGCCAAGTGATCGGAGTGCGCTATCGCCATCTTCTGTCTGAACCGATGATCGAAGGATGGGGTAGACCGGCATGGAATCAACCTCTTCGGCAACATCCCACTCACCGGCAATCTCGCAGAAGAGTGCGGCGGCATAGATCCCATCAGGGCAGAGGGAGTGGGCGGGGAAGATCCAGCTTCCCGAGGGCTCGCCCCCGAGGCTCCCCCAGGAGAGGAGGGCTTCTGAGACATAGCTGTCTCCGACCGGAGTTCGCCTGACAGTGGCAACCTCTTCGATCGCCATTGAGGCATCGACGGTTGTCACCACCTCATGGAGATCGAGATACCGGGCAAAGAGCATCAGGAGATGTTCACCCGGGATAAACCGGCCACGGTTATCAAAAGCAACACACCGATCGGCATCGCCATCATGGGCAATACCGCATGCAGCACCAGAACTCCGGATGATCGCCGGCATATATGAGAGATTTTCGGGGAGGGGCTCAGAAGGGCGCGGGAAGGTTCCCGTTGGATCGCAGTTGAGGCAGATACTGCGGACACCCGCCTCCTTGAAAAGTGAAGGGGTTATGAGGGAGCCCGCACCGCCCCCGCAGTCCAGCACAACCGTCATACCTTCCTGGGGTGAGAGTGAGGAGAGGATCGCTTCCCGGTGGGGCGTTATGATATCTGCGTCTCTCCGGGAACCAATGGCCTTCCAGTCCGTCCAGTCAGGGTTCTCAAGTGACTCCTCCATCTGCTGCTGCTGGGCGAGGGTAAAGGATGAGCCATCCGGATTGAAGACTTTCAGTCCGTTATAGGTCTCGGGATTATGTGAGGCAGTCACCATGCATCCTGCATCTGCTATCCGTGCTGCATAGGCGACCGTTGGCGTGGGTGCGATGCCACCGGCGATGAGATCCGCACCGGAGGAGAGGATCCCGGAGATGAGGGATTGGGTAAGAATATCCCGTGTGGTCCGTGTATCGCTCCCGAGAACCACACATTCTCTGCCAGCACCAAGAGCGGCGCCGAGCCGGAGAGAGAGGTTAAGGAGGGTTTTTCCATACTGCATCCTGATACCGGATGAACCAAAGAGCATACTGAAGATGTGATTTTGAGGGTATTATGCTTACTCATCTGCCAAACGGGCACCAGTGTTTCAGATCGAGGAGTGTGGCAACTCCTGCGGTCGACGGACCCATATAGACGATCTCTTTCGTCTCAAGGAACTCTTCCTGGATAGCAATACCTTCATCGGTGACAAAACCGTCACCGGCGATGAAGATGATATCCGCATCCTCCGGACGATCAACGATTCTGTCCCTGAAGAGGTCTGGAATGAGATTGAGATCCCCGACAGGGTAGATCTTGCCCAGATCATAGAACTTCTGGAGGAGTTGCTGGCATTCCAGATGATCGGATGGTGAGCATGCGTGCAGTTTCCGCGATATACAGACAAAGCCCGTGACGACATTGATGATTGCAGCGGCTGCCGCCCGTGTCTTCTGTTTCTTCAGTGGCGCTCCATAGAGGAATGAGACCTTCGTTTTGGTTTCAAGCGGATCTGTCGTCACCATCTCTGCGGTCCTTCCGCCATACACAGCCTCAAGGCAGACGCCTTTTGGATACTGGCAGATCGGCACATCAGAGTTTATCCAGAGGGAGACGACCCCATCGTCACAACCGCTCCCGTCAAGCTTTTCCCTGAGTTTTTGTACTGCTTCATGAATAACTGTCATAGTATCACATCCCGGGAATCAATGAGAATCACCCGCGCAGGTGATCCGTCAACACCTGTCAATGGTAAAGGCAGGGCAATCATCATATAAACTCCTTCCGGGATAGCATCCAGCCTGAGGAGTTCGATGATGACCACCCCGGCACGGAGAAGGATCCGGTGAACCGAGCCATCACCCTCCGGGGATTCAATCGACGGGGCATCGGTTCCAATCACTGATATACCCCGCTCCACCAGGAATCGGGCACCCTCTTCGGTCAGGTACCCATAGTCATCAGGGTCTCCGGGAGACCAGCCCGAGCGGAGGATCAGGCGGCTTGTTCCGGCGAGGGGGGCTGCCGTGATATCCCCTGAAAGCGGACCTTTTGAGATATCCATCAAAAGACAGGGACCGATACAGAGATCTGGCGGGATCTGATCGATCGACTGCCCATCCGGAAGATAGTGGAGAGGTGCATCGATATGGGTGCCGGAATGGCTTCCCATCCCGATTCCGGTTATACGGATGCCACCAATCTTTTTGGGTTCGAATACAATCTCCGGATCACCCGGATAGGTATAACCCCCCCCGGAGAGAGGGTGCGTTGCATCATAGATCTTCATTCTGCCACCCGTACTCACCGATCAGCGGGACAAACCGGACCGGCTCAAATGTCTCCCTCACGAATTCATCCCCATGGCGCGTGATCCTGACAAGATGCTGGATGCTTCGATCCCCAAGAGGTGCCACAAGACGTCCGCCATCTGCCAGCTGGGAGAGGAGCGGCGGGGGAACAGTGGGGGTTGCAGCAGTCACCAGAATGGCATCGTAAGGAGCTTCTTCCGGGTACCCGGCAGTCCCGTCACTGATGACAATCCTGACGCCGTGAATCCCTGCCCGGATAAGATTCTCCTCTGCACGCCGGGCAACCTCGGGTATACGCTCCATAGATATTATTCGACCGGTAATTCCTGCAATCAGTGCCGCCTGGTACCCGCTGCCGGTGCCGATCTCCAGGACAGAGTCACCTGGCTTCAGCTGGAGAAGCGCGGTCATCCCGGCAACGATATAGGGCTGGGAGATGGTCTGGCCATGCCCGATCGGGAGCGGGTGATCGCGGTATGCATCCCTCTCCATATCAGGAGGGACAAAGAGGTGTCGGGGCACCTCTTCCATCGCAACAAGAACCCGTTCGTCCGTAATCCCGCGGGATCGGATCTGGTCATTGACCATTGATCGCCGCTCCTGGACAAACGGATCATCCATCTCAGAATCCCTTCTCTGCCGCGTCAATTGCGGCATTTATCTGGTTCTGGAGAGTTTCGGGCAGACCGCTGATCTTCACGTCAAGGAATCCGCGTATGATCGTGGCAGTCGCTTCATCCTCAGAGAGGCCCCGTGCCATCAGGTACTCGATCTCATCCTGTGCAATCTTGCCGACTGCCGCTTCATGGGAGAGTTCGCAGTCCACGACCCGCCCTTCAATCTCAGGGATGGCATGGATGATTCCATCTCTGAGGATCAATGCCCGGCACTCGATATGGCCCTTTGTATCCTTCACTGAACCGAGGATATGACCACGCGAGATGATCGTGCCGCCGGTTGTAATGGCTCGTGTGATCAGTTCAGCCGTTGCACCTTTGGCAGAGAGGAGGGCGCGTGAACCGGTGTCAAGGCAACTGCCGGGAGTCGCCAGCATGATACTCGAGAACCGTGCAACCGCCCCTTCTCCCCTGAGTTCTGCTGTCGGGTACATCTGCACCTTCTTTGCCGGAACCATGCAGACGTAATTGGAGAGGAAGATGCCCCGCTCCTCAACAATCGCCACACTCCGCGGATAGACCTCGATCGATTCGCCCCAGGTATGGATCATCGTGGAGGTGACCTTTGCATCTTTCCCGACATAGAACTCCGTAACCCCGTAGTGCGCCCCGTTCTTCGTCTTCATCGAGCTGGCACAGCCAGTTATCAGGTGGAGCTCGGCTCCCTCCTCGGCGATGATGATATTGTGAACATACTGGATGTCATCTTTTGCGAGGAAGAGGCATGTCTGGAGTGGGAAGGTCGTCTGGCTGCCTTTCCGTGCAATGATGACATAGCCTTTCGGTTCACGGGCAGCAATATACTGTGTGATCTCATCCTTGTCTCGCGGCACCGCCTTCCAGTAATAGTCTTCAAGCCATGCATACTTTTCAAGCGCGTCTGACAGGGCAAGTATCTCAATACCTTTCGTATCGGTTGATGCATGGTGGATATGCTCATCCACCTGGAGGAAACTCCCGGATCTCCCTTCAAGGGATCCCGTCTGGAGACCGGTCATCTCGATCCGCTTCAGATCTTCCTCTCCAAGTTCCGAAAAGCCTTTCATACTCTCTGGCATTCGATACACTCCTTATATCCCTTGCTCTGGACGCTTTTTAAGATCTCACGCGGATTTCCATGGCATTTGAAGGTGCCGTCACACATCACATGCCCGAAATCCGCATCGATATAATCGAGGATATATCCGGTATGGGTGATGATCAGGCCACTCTTCTTCCGGTTTACGATATGCTTATCCTTCTCGACAAGGGCTGCGATGGCGTTCCCGACAAGAGACATATTCTCAAGATCAACACCGCTCTCCGGCTCATCGAGCATCACAAGATCGGGTTGCTGTATCATCAGCTGCAGGACCTCGCTCCGCTTGATCTCACCGCCGGAGAACCCCTTGTTGATATCCCGTTCGAGGAAGGTATCCATATTCATATGCCGTGCATACTCATCGACACGCTCACTATCACCGCCGGAGGTGACCGCAAGCAGCTTCCCGAGTTTCAGTCCCGAGACGGTCGGAGGGCGCTGGAAGAGGAGTCCAATCCCAAGGCGTGCCCGTTCATGAATCGGGAGATGGGTGATATCATGATCTTTGTAGATGAGCGAGCCTTCCGTGATGCGTGAGCTCCCAAATCCCATGATCGCACGGAGAAGGGTCGTCTTCCCGGAGCCATTCGGTCCCATGAGGACATGCGTCTCTCCCTCCTTTATCGTGAGATTGATATCGTGGAGTACCTCTCTCCCCTCAACCTCAACATGAAGGTCTTCTATTACAAGCATTTGAAATCATGATGTATTCGATAGACGGGATGAAAAAGGCTTGTTTTGGGGGAAAAGAAGTGCCGGATACGAGACCTTCTCATGTTTGAAGGAGGGAGCGGGCTTTCTCTGCAGGCTGCCACTCCCCATCTTCACTTTCGCGCCCCGCTCGGAGGATATTCATAGAGGGGTTTTCAATTGTTCATTATGCAATCGAGAACCTTCAGCTACCTCACTGCACGAGCCGAGGAGAATGCCGCGATGCTCCATCAGAAACAGAACAGACAGGAAAAGAACTATATTCTGGAACCTGGCACGGGGTCAGGAATGCACCGGAATGAGAAGGGCAGAATTATCATCGCCTGATCACGGCAGAACAGGCACCCGGCAATGAAGAGACCTGAAGTAAGCCGGGTGCCCTGCCCCGAAGATGACGGACAGCGACTTTTTCATTCAACTACTCCCATACAGTTCAGCGAATATCACAGAGATTCTTCTCAGCAGATGCCACCATCAGCGAGTAATAATTACGGACATACTCCTTCACCATCCGGCGTGCGGAAAAGACCGGGGGTATGGTCTTTATGGACTCCTTCATCATCGCTACCCATCCATGAGGTATACCATCCATCGACTGCGTATAATAGAGCGGCGTTATATCGCGCTCAATAAGCCGGTAGAGTTCCTCTGCATCCTGTAGGGTCCGATCCCCCTTCACCTCGCCTGCTCCGAACATCCATCCGTTTCTGCCGTTATACCCTTCACACCACCATCCATCCAGGATACTGCAGTTCAGCACCCCGTTCATTGCCGCCTTCATCCCGCTCGTGCCCGAGGCTTCCAGGGGCGGAAGCGGAGTGTTGAGCCAGAGATCAACTCCATGAACCATATATTGTGCAATCTGCTCGCCATAATTTTCGATGACGGCAATCCTCCCTGCCATCTCTGGTTTTTCCGCAAGCTGGTAGATCCGCTGGAGGATCTTCTTTCCGTCCGTATCATCGGGATGCGCTTTCCCGGCAAATACAATCTGGACAGGATACCAGGGGTTATTCAGGATGCTGGCAAGGCGCGATGTGTCATGGAGGAGGAGATCTGCCCGTTTATAGGTCGAGAAGCGGCGGGCAAACCCGATTGTGAGAACACTCGGGTTGAGGAGCATCCCTTCAGCCACAAGGTTCTCAGGTTCCTCTACCCCTTCAGCCCACTTTCTCCTTTTATATTCCCGTATCCTGTTGAAGAGTTTTATCTTCAGCCGCATATGCAGCTCCCATAGTTCATGATCGGGGATCTCATCGACCACCTCCCAGATCTCCCTGTTATCATGCTCAAACTGCCAGTGCGGACAGATCCTGGTGAAATAGCCATTCAGGAGCATCTCCATCCTTGGATTGAGCCAGGTGGGAAGATGGACCCCATTGGTGATAGCATCGATCGGTATCTCATCATCATTCCGATCCGGCCAGCATGATCTCCACATATCCCGTGTCACCCCGGCATGCCGCTTTGATACTGCATTATGGAACCTGGAGAGCCGGAGTGCAAGGGCAGTCATGTTGAAGCCCTCATTCGGACGACCCGGGTGCCTGCCCAGCGCCAGGAACTCATCCCGGGTGATCCCAAGTGCCTGGATATAGTGGCCAAGGTGACGTTCGATTACATTGGGATCGTAGATGTCATGCCCTGCTGGTACAGGCGTATGGGTGGTGAATATGGTGAGCCCTCGAATTTTCTCAAACGCCTCATGCACAGGTACGCCCTCTTCCACATGTTCACGTGCAAGTTCGAGGAGAGCAAACGCAGAGTGCCCTTCATTCAGATGGATTCCTGAAAAGTTGATTCCAAGCATTCTGAGGACATGGCGGCCACCAATACCAAGGACAATCTGCTGTAAGAGCCGCATCTCCCGGTCACCCGTATAGAGGTGTGAGGAGATACTGCGTCTCGTTGGATCATTCTTCGGTATATCTGTGTCAAGAAGATAGAGCGGAACCCTCCCGACATCGACCTTCCAAACAGCTACATAGATAGGTGGATCGATATCGGGGACTTTGACTATCAGGTGCCTCCCGTTTTCATCCCGTACCCGTTTGATGGGTGTAAGATCACGGTTTAACAGGATGGTGATCTCCTCCTGCCATCCATCAGCACGGATATGCTGATGGAGATATCCCTGTGAGTACATGAACCCGATTCCAATAACAGGCACATTCAGGTCTGAACACTCCTTCAGGTGATCGCCTGCAAGAAACCCCAGTCCTCCGGCATAAAAGGGAAGCGAATGATGAAGACCGTACTCTGCCGAGAAGTACGCGATATTAAACGGGCCCTTCGGGTAATGTTCCCCGAACCAGCCCTGCCTCTGCCGCATATAGGATCCAAGCCTCGCCATAATGATGTCATATTCACGGAGATACCGTGGATTTTTACTTGCGGCTTCAAGATACCGGTATGGGATCTCCCGAAGCATGCGGACGGGATTATGCACGCTTTCACGCCATGCCTCCCGGTTCAGCTGTTTAAAGAGCATCCGGGCCTCGGGATGCCAGCTCCACCAGAGATTATAGGCAAGTTCCCCCAGGCCGGAGATTCGATCCGGAAGAGTGAAGAGCCGCTCACCTGTCAATTCAGCATGGGTCATCAGACTCTGTATTGATCAATTCAGGTACTTATGTGATCCGACGGATCGTTATCAGGCACGCCCATAGGTTTCCGTATATTCGCGCAGGGATACCGCGGTCTTATCCATGGGCCAGTCCCTATGAAGGCGCCATAGCCAGTTCCCTTTTTCTGTTCCGGGCCGGTTCATTCGCGCGTCCGACCCAAGATTCAGGAGATCCTGGATCGGGATGACTGCATACCTGGCAACTGACGAGAATGCGAACCTGATAAAGAGATCAGACACCTCGTCTTTTCCAATATCCCTGCCTGCATACCGGTTGAGGTATGAACGCTCAACAGGGGTTGCATCATCCATAAACCAGCCTTTCACCGGAGGGTTATCGTGGGTGCCGGTATAGACAACCGCATTCTCAGGATGGTGAAACGGGAGATGGGGATTGTCAGTGTCCCCGCCAAAAGCAAACTGGATGACCCGCATCCCGGGGATCTGCGCCCTCTCCATCAGGGTGCGGACCGGTTGATCGATCACCCCGAGATCCTCGGCAATCAGATTATCAGACCCATATCTCTTCCTGATGGCATCAATGAGTGCATCTCCCGGAGCGGGGAGCCATCTGCCCTTCACCGCAGTACGGTGCTCATTCGGTATTGCCCAGTATGCCGAGAGCCCCCGGAAGTGATCGATCCGCACCAGATCGTAGAGGGAGAGAGCCCGCCCCATCCGGGAGAGCCACCATGAAAAACCTTCGTTCTGGTGCTCTTCCCAGCGGTACAGGGGATTACCCCAGCGTTGCCCGGTTCTGCTGAAGTAATCGGGGGGAACACCTGCGACATCGGTCGGGTTGCCATCGGCATCCAGGCAGAAGAGGTGTTGATGGGCCCATACATCCGCACTGTCATGGGTCGGGTAGATGGGCATATCTCCGAGGATCAAAATCCCACCTGCTCCGGCATGAGATCGAAGCACCTCCCATTGCCGGGCAAAGAGCCACTGGATCACCTCTATCTCCCGTATTTTAGCCACATACCGCTCTTCTGCCTCCCTGAGAGAGGCGTGATTCCGCCTACGGTATATCTGATCCCATCTGGTCCAGGGAACTCCGTTGTATCGTTCTTTCAGGATGCAGAAGAGGGCATAATCAGGCAGCCATTCCTTGTTTCGAGCGGAAAAATCGTCTATTTCCTCACGAAAACCCTCTTTCAAAACCCGTTCCACTGCACGGCCAAAGAGGAGTTTCCGAACGTCTCCTGCTTCAGAATAGCGTACCTGATCAACCGGGAGTTCGGCCTGCCTGCATTCCTCCCGGGTCAGCAGTCCGGACTCCGCAAGTGCCTCCGGGCTGATCAGGAGCGGGTTTCCTGCAAACGAGGAGTGTGCATAGTACGGCGAACCATCGGGGCCGACCGGGTGGAGTGGCAGAACCTGCCATATTCCCTGGCGGGCTTTTGTAAGCCGGTCAATAAAGGCAGTCGCAGCAGGACCGAAATCCCCGATGCCATGCAATGAGGGGAGGGCGGATACCGGGAGGAGAACCCCTCCGACCCGGTGTGATTTCATATTCTCACCCCGAGGAACCGTCCGATATCTTCAATCTGTTCAGGAAGTGAATGGTACCGGCGGTCTCCCGCTTTTCCATTCCGTACCGGCATGTATGCATCCCTCAGTTGAATAAAAGCGTTCTGCGCCTCCCAGAGAGACGGGGTGAGGGAAAGGCCGGATATTACCTGAATGATCCCAAATATTGATGCCAGAATGGAGGGATCACCGGGACTGCCCAGGAGATCCTGAAGAAGAAGAGAGAGGCGGGATCCCGTCATCATCGAGAGCTTCTCCTTTTCGGGAGGTATTGCAAAACGCTGCATGGCATCGACGATACGGGACATCTCCACCGGATCAGGGCGTGTGCTCCCAACTGCCAGAACCAGATCGCGGTGTAAAATATGCGCAACCGGAACAGCGATTGCGGCAGGGATTGGCATCTCCAGCATATGCATCGACTCCATCAGCGGGAGATATCTGGTATAAATATCCTGAAATGAATCTTCAATCCTGCTTATACTGGTCTTGAGGATCAGGCTGACGATCGTCCGGGCCTCATCACGGAGGAGATCGGTTCCCCGGATGCACCCCTCGCCAAACCAGCGGGTGAGCTCATCATAGAATGAAGATGTCGGATCACGCCATGCAGCACATACCGCATCGCGGATCTCGCCGAACGCCTTCCCGCCCGCATATGGCGCAACACCTGCAAGAAGATTCGGGCCGCCGGGATAGGCTGCCGCATAGATGAATTCCTTTGATTCGCATGTCAGGAGTGACCGTACCCTGGCTGCCCCGACAGCAATCCGCCGCCGCTCTTCCTGCTCCTGACAATCCCTGAACCGGGTCACCTGGTATATTGCATGGGTGCTTGTATCAGGATAGGAACAGAAGAGCGAGGTGAGTGCAAAGTGTCCACATACCTTTCTCAGATCTGTTATATGCGGAAGAACACGGCTCTGCCATACCGAGGCGCCATCGGAATAGCCGATGGTATTTGCTTTTGCCTGGGCAAGCATAGAAAGGAGATCGGCAGTTGGATCGGCACCGCCGGTCGATCGATAGAGCTGAAGTGCCCGTGCCGCGTACCACATCACCTGTACCGCTTCTATTCCGGCGATATCATCAAAGAACCATCCGCAGCTGGTATACATCAGCATCAGGTTTCGCTGCATCTCAAGGAGTTCGAGCACAAGAACCAGTTCTTCACGATCAAGGGATCGGGTGGCATGCTTTTCAAGGAATGCCGCTCTCTTCGTATGGCTCCTGTCATTGATGATACTGATGTATTCATTCCTCGCGGCCCATGGGTCCTGCAGGAGCGGGGATGCGGCTTCCTCGTAATGAATAGAGGCACGATCACGGAGGAGATCGAATGCACGGCGGAGGTGCATCCTCCATTCAAGTGACCAGCCGGGATGGGCACCTGTTGAACACGTGCATCCGCCCTTCCAGCGGGCGAGTGAATGCGGGCAGCTCCAGGCAGTATCCTCCCTGATCTCTATCTCCTGTTGAGGCGGATGAGTGGAGAGATACTCGCCATATATGGTTGGGGTGATGCCCTCTTCTCCGAGCCGTGAGAGGCAGTATGCAAGTGCCATCTCACCGAAATGGAAGTGATGCCCATAGGTCTCCCCGTCAATTGCGAAGTGTACGAGTTGATCCTCCTCCCTTCCGTCAAATGCCCCTGCAAGGCGTGACAAAAGCCAGTGGCCATCCCTGAGAAGATTCCCAAATGCCACTTCGTGGGCAATGCCGACATCATTGATGAAAATGGCAATCTCCTGCCCTTCACCCGGATCCACCCGGTACGGCACCTTCGGATCGATCCATCCATCAGGAAGAGATCTCCACGTGCCATTCTGGTCTCTCACACGGGCGACCTGGTGGGGCTCGAGGATCACATACCGGATGCCTTCGGCTGCCATGATACGAAGCGTCTCCAGATCGACAGCCATTTCAGGGAGCCACATGCCTTCAGGCTCCCTCCCGAACCGGTCAAGGAAGTCTTCCACGCCCCAGCGGACCTGGGTCTGCTTATCGCGTCTGTTTGCAAGCGGCATGATCATGTGGTTGTAGCACTGGGCGATCGCAGGGCCATGCCCCCTGAAACGATTCGATCCGATATGGTCGGCTTCGATGAGTGCAAGATAGGTATTCGGATGATTATCCTCAAGCCATGAAAGGAGCGTCGGGCCGGCATTAAAGCTCATCATCGAATAATTATTCACTATTCTCGTGATCAGACCATCTTCATCGAGGATTCTGGCGGCGGAGTTTGGCGCATAGCACTCGGCGGTGATCCGCTCGTTCCAGTCATGGAACGGATATGCCGAATCCTGTACCTCTATCCTCTCGAACCAGGGGTTTTCTCGCGGGGGCTGGTAGAAATGACCATGGATACAGGCATAACGGCTCATGATCCACCTCTCTCCGGCCTGAGGATGACCGCCCCAAGCGGCGGGAGTGTCAGAGAGAGGGAACAGGGGAGGCCATGCCATGGGTACTCATCTGCCATCACAGAACCGTTGTTCCCGCAGTTGCTCCCACCATAGAAGCCGGAATCGGTGTTGATCAACTCCTCCCAGAGACCCCCTTCCGGCACGCCGATACGATAGGCATAACGGGGAACCGGCGTAAAATTGCAGATACAGGCAACCGGCGCTTCTGCATCGGCTCTCCTGAGATAGGCAATCACGCTCTGATCGCTGTCACCATGATCGATCCACGAGAAGCCTTCGCTTCTGTCATCGGCACGATAGAGCGAGGGCTCTCTCCTGTAGAGATGGTTCAGATCCCCCACCAGTTTCATAACCCCTCTGTGCATGTCACCTGATAGGAGGTGCCAGTCGAGGCTCGATTCATGATCCCATTCACGCCACTGTGCAAATTCATCTCCCATGAAGAGGAGTTTTCTTCCCGGATGAGTGTACATATACCCAAAGAGAAGCCTGAGATGTGCGAATTTCTGCCACCAGTCACCGGGCATCTTTCCGATCAGCGAGCCCTTCCCATAGACCACCTCATCATGAGAAAGCGGGAGGAGATAGTTTTCACTGAATGCATAGATGATCGAGAAGGTCAGTTCGTCATGGTGGTAGCGGCGGTGAATCGGATCCCGCATCATATACCGGAGCGTATCATGCATCCATCCCATATTCCATTTCAGGCCAAACCCAAGCCCCCCTGCAAAAGTCGGACGGGTGACCATCGGCCATGCAGTCGATTCTTCAGCGATCACCTGTACATCAGGAAACGCGGCATAGACCGTCTCATTCAGTAATTGCAGGAACCGGATTGCGTCCAGATTCTCCTTACCCCCGTATATATTCGGCACCCATTCGCCGGAAGGCCGTGCATAGTCAAGGTAGAGCATCGAGGCGACGCCATCCACCCTCAGTCCGTCTGCATGATAGCGATCGAGCCAGAAATGGGCACTTGAGAGGAGAAACGATCGCACCTCGTTCCGACTGTAATTGAAGATACAGCTCTGCCATTCGGGGTGGAACCCCTGCTTCGGGTCGGCGTGTTCATAACAGTGCGACCCGTCAAAGAGGGAAAGGGCATGGGAATCAGAGGGGAAATGGGAGGGGACCCAGTCCAGAATGACGCCGATTCTGTTTTGGTGAAGATGATCGATCAGGTACATCAGGTCCTCAGGCGGGCCGTACCGGGCCGTGGGCGCGAAATATCCGGTTGTCTGGTATCCCCACGAACCATAGAACGGGTGCTCCATCACAGGCAGGAACTCGACATGGGTAAACCCCGTCTCATGGATATATTCGGAGAGGAGTGGAGCCATCTCCCTGTAGCCAGGCATCCTCCCGCCATCTTCGGGGACACGCCGCCACGATCCGATATGGAGCTCATAGATCGAGAGTGGGGCATCAAGAGCATTTGTGGAGATGCGCTCCTCCATCCATGCCCGATCTCCCCAGGCATAAGAGAGGGAGGCGATCCTGGAGGCGGTCTTTGGAGGTTCTTCCCAGGCAAAACAGAGAGGGTCGCCCTTGAAAATGGTAGAGCCATCACGGGTTTCTATCGCATACTTATAGGGAGAGCCGGGGGTGATCCCCCCGACTGTCCCTTCCCAGACACCTGAACTATCCCAGCGCGGATACAGGGGATCGATCCATGGCTGCCAGGAGTTTTGATCGGATACCACCGACACACGGCGCGCCTCCGGCGCCCAGACAGAGAAACGGGTTTCATTCCCTGAAAGGTGAGCTCCAAGAAACTCGTAGATCCGGGCATGCGAGCCCTCGCGGAAGAGGTAGATGTCAAACTCTGTCGGATTCCTCCCATTCGTTGCCATTTTGCCTCTCCTCTCAGCAGAGCGGGGGTCTGAGCACCCTGATATACGCATGATGCATCTTTTCGGCGATCCCTTCCCAGTTGAACTGCTCCTCCACCTTCCGCCTGCCTGCGATTCCCATGGATCTGAGGAACTCCGGATTGTTCAATGAATAGGAGATTCCCCATGCCAGCGGTTCTGCAACCGGAGGAACCTTGATCCCGTCAATGAGGTTTTCGATGTTCATCGAAAGACCTCCGACATCCGATGCAACCACTCCTTTTTCTGCACTCCACGCTTCTGTGAGCACCAGGCCAAAAGGTTCGTTTCTACTCGGGATACAGATGAGATCGGCGGCATTCAGAAGTTCCAGGTGCTCCCGATCCGAGACATACCCGATACACTGCACCGGGAGGTTACGGGCACGTTCCCGAAGCATCTCGAGCATCTCCCCGGTTCCGGCGAGGATGAACTGGACATCCTCTCTCCGGGCAAGTACATGCGGAACTGCGTCCATCAGGATATCGGGCCCTTTCTGCCAGCTGAGACGCCCTACAAAGAGGACGAGCGGTGCCAGATGATGGATACCATATCTCTTCTTCACATCCCTGGCATGTACTTCGATCCGGTACAGATCCGGGTCAATGCCATTTGGAATGATACAGATCTTATGTTCGGGGACATCATACAACCACATTAACTCTACTTTTGTGACCTTCGAGACGGTGATAATCGCTCGCGCAATATCTGCCGAAGCTTTTTCAATAGCTGATATCTCCTTAAATTCGAACCATTCGCCAAAAGAACCTCCATTCCTGCCATATTCGGTGGAATGAAATGTCAAGACGCAGATTCTGTCATGGAACGTCCGGAGCGTCTGATAAAAATGCCAGTCATGAAAGTGGAGCAGGTCAAAGGGGGGATCATCATATTCAAGAAACCGGCGTGTCGCATCCTCGCTCATCTGCCTGCAATGAGAGAGGATATCAGCATCAGCAGGTGAAACGCAGTGGAAATGAACGCCATTTTTTATGAAATCCCCATCCCCGCGGGTAAAGTAATGCACTTCATAGTGTTGTGCAAGGTGTTCAGCCATGTAGGTTGCAGCAGGTGCAAGCCCCCCAACCTTCTTTGTATAGAGAGATTCCCAGGCAAAGTAAGCTATTTTAAGCGATTCCATAGCTGATCGATCCTGTTCGCAATGACGTGTCTGATCTCCTGCCGATCCCGGAGAGGATGAATACGTTCTGCAAGCATCGTATCCCCTATCACATCCCTGATCCATTTATACAGATCTGATCGTTCGCAATGATGGAGAATGCATTCATCGCTGGCGAGATCCATGAGTTTCACGAACTCATCAAGTGAATGGGCAGAGAATCCTTCACGGTGATAGGGCGTGCAGAAGTGGAAGGCGCGATCGGGAGAGACGCACCGCAGATATCGGGCGGCACTTTTTGACCTGACTTTTCTGCTCTGTTCATCCTCAAACCGGCTGAGTGCCCCGAGATACTGTGTAAATGCCTCATGTGCTTCTGCCTGTGTCCGGTGGTTTAACAGCATCCCACAGGATCCGGAGGTCGTTGCCATCGACTCAAAGAGATCCATTGACTGAAAAAGCCTCAGTGTTCTCCTATCAAAGACCCATCGTCCGGCTGCCCTGAGTGCGTCCAGTGCCGTGCACTGGAGCATATTCACAGGCCAGACCACAGGTGACCTGTCCAACAGCTCATCGGGCACCGGCTCCGGGGAGAGAGACGATTGGATCGTATCCGAGGGGAGGACGGTCTTCACGCCATGATCGGCATATGCGGCGGGGAGCTCCTCAAGGAAACGGAAAATTCCGCTTTCCGCAGAGAAACGCCCCCCAAATACCTCAATATCAACTATGATATGAACAGTGCCCCCCCCTATGGATGCCACCCACCCGGCATATGTCTGCGGGGAGAGAGGATGATAGGCCCAGTCCACCTGCCCGAATCTATAGGCGATGTCATCTGAGAGTTCGCAGTGGCGGATAAGAACAGGCATCCCTTCCACCTGATAGCTCCCGGCAGGATTGAGCTCAGGGGCGTTTCTCCCAAATATATCGGTATATATGGCTGAAAAACCCATATCATGCGCGACACGGGTGATTGTCCTGTTAAAGACAGACTCTGTGGCAAGCATGATGGAGGGAGTGCGCCCCGAGAACTCCTGCATCAGCGAACGATGCATTTCAAGCTGCGTCCGGTACTCTTCAGCATCATGAAAGATCCCGATGACCGAGTGGTAGTATGTCTCTGCAAGAAGCCCGGCATTCCGGTGGGTAGCCGCCTGTGAGAGGAGAGAGTACAGATCCGGATCTGCCTGCTCAAGCAGTTCGATGAACATCCCGGAGAGCAGGAGGCTGCACCTAAAACCCTCATCCATGATGCCAAGGAGGGTCTCTGCTGCCGGAGTATAGCTTGATCTTGAGAAGCGGCGGATTCTCTCTCTGTTGCTTCTGTCTGAAAACGGCGATGGCGTACTCTCCGTATCTATTGACCCGGATACATATGCCGGATTGATCTCTGCCGGATGACGGAAGACAAAACCCATGCATACCTCCGGAGGCTGCGGGGTGAGAGCGGGCATGAGGAGGAATAAGGGCGATAGAGTATAAATACTATTTCTATACAACCAGCTCTCTCACTGATGCGATCGAATCAATAATCCGATCCGGGGTGATCCCTGACTCCCGGGCAGCCGCAGACGAATACTTGCCGGTTTTTACGAGTACGCCAACAAGCCCTGCGTTCTGTGCACCACCCACATCTGTCCTGATATCATCCCCGATCATCGCGGTCTTCTCCGGCTCTACACCCATCATCGCAGATGCGGAGAGGAAGGCGTCAGGCGAGGGTTTGCCCGTCACCACCGCGGCTCTTCCGGTGGCGTACTCAAGTGCCGCGACAAACGGCCCGGCAGCGAGGGTGAGTCCGTCTTCGGCCATCCAGTACCGGTCCCGCTCAAGGGCGATGAAGAGGGCACCGTCATTGATCTCACGGAATGCCCCATTCAGGATGCCGAAGGTAAAGGCAGATCCGGCATCCCCCACTATCACGGCTTCTGCGTCCTCAGGGGCTTCGGTGATGCCCGCATCAAGAAATTCGGATCTGGCGGCATCGGTCATCAGGAGACGGCAGGCGCTGATCTCTTTCTCTTCAAGGAGCCGGAGGGCAGCAACGACCGGGGTTGTGATCTGATCGACTCGTATGCTGAACCCGGCCTGGTTGAGCCGCTCCGCAATCTGCCGCCTGCTCCGCCGGGTCGAGTTCGAGACGAACCGATGGGGGATTCCCTGATCTTCAAGCCAGTGGATGGCCCCGGGTGCGCCAGGGATCGGCACGCCGCCGACTGCCAGCACCCCGTCAATATCTATGAGAACTGCCTGTATCGGCATGAAATACCTCCTGTGCCTGTCTGTTCGCGGAACGAGATGGGAACCACCATGAAGATACACTTCCCTCTTCTGCAATAAGCCGTTTGCCGTTCACTTTCACGCCCCGCTCAAGGGATTTATCTCAGATCACCCTGATGAGTACATATGGGACGATCTGCGGGTGCCTTTACGGATGCAGGGACGTTCTGGCGGCAGAGGATCAATGCAGCGCCAGACTATTCGGTCATTGAACATGACAACCGTTTCAGGGCACATATCGCACGATCCCCGGTCTTCGCATCTGCATACCAGAGATGTATGGTCGATCGCGATGCACTTCTCAGTACCTATGCGGGATCTGACCTCGCTGATATCTGCGAGGGGGACGAGGTGGAGACAGATGAGGGGATCTGCCTCAGGATCACCGAAGAGCAAATACATCAGCAGTTCTCGCTTCATCCGGCAGAGGCAAAAGAGCACCTGGCCGGAAGGCTCAGGCTCATACCCGGTATCGGGCCTGCCACCGAGCGGCTGCTTATCAGGAAGGGGTGCAGGACGATCTATGATCTCCGCCATATCAGGCGGTTCCAAAACAGTGCAGAAGAGGTGCTTCAGATCATCGAAGAGGGCGACTTTGGAGCTGTTGCCGCTTTAATCGCAGGGAGAATGGGTCGGACACATCCCGATATCATCATGGCATCGGCCTTCTCCCCGGATGAGCGGTTCTGTTTTCTGGATATCGAGACCCTCGGCGTCTTCTCACGCCCGGTCTTTCTGATCGGATCGGCTGAGCTCAGGGGCGGACGGATCTGCTTCCACCAGTTCCTCGCCCGCGATATCGACGAGGAGCTCCCTGCACTCCTTGCCTGGAGAGATTCGGTGCCACAGGATGCAACGGTCATCAGTTATAACGGGAGATCCTTTGATCTGCCGTACCTGGCAGATCGGTTCGCCTATTATGGGATCGACCACGAGATTGCCAGAGACCAGATCGACCTCCTCCATATCACCCGGAGGATGCACAGGAGTTCACTCCCCGACTGCCGCCTCGGTACGGTCGAGGAGGAGCTGCTCGGGATAGAGAGGGGATCAGATCTTCCGGGGGCACTGGTTCCCGAATTCTACGACATCTACCGGAGAACAAAGAATCCGGGCCCTCTTCTCCCGGTGCTGAAGCATAACCGGCAGGATGTCCTCTCCCTCATCGAACTCCTCCGCTCGTACCGGGAGAGGGCAGGATGAATTCATCCCCGCTCCTTCAGGCTTTCAGGGAGAGGTACGGGTACCCGGATGATGCACTCTTCATCAAAACGCTGCCGGGACGGGAGGCGCAGTATACGGAGGTGCCGGATAGGCTTCACCCGCGCCTGAAAGAGTATCTCGTCAGGTCGGGGATAAAACCCTATATTCACCAGGCTCTGGCATATGAAGCAGTTGCCGGGGGGGAGGATATCATCCTTGCAACCCCGACTGCATCCGGGAAGACCCTCGCCTTTGCTCTCCCGATCATCGACCGCCTCCTCACCGATGCCGATGCCCGTGCCCTGCTGCTGTACCCCACAAAGGCACTTGCCCGTGACCAGCTCCGGGCGTTTCAGGAGATCGATGCTGCGATCGGAGCGGGTATGCGGCCGGCCGTCTATGATGGCGATACACCGCGCGATGCCCGCCCCGGAATCCGGGCACAGTCACGGATCATCATCTCGAATATGCATGAGATACACCATATCCTCCCCTGGAGGCGGCAGTGGGCAGATTTCTTCGCCGGGCTCTCCTTCATCGTGATCGACGAGGCGCACCGGTACCGGGGGGTCTTCGGCTCGCATATCGCCCTCCTGATCCGGCGTCTTTTGCGTGTCCTCGCATTCTATGATGCCGATCCCGCATTCATCCTGGCGACAGCCACACTCGGCAATCCGGGAGAGTTCGGGGAGCAGCTCACAGGGAAAAGATGCCGTCTCATTGCCGAAGACGGATCCCCCCGGAATGAGCGGACAATCGTCTTCTATAACCCTTATGCCCGCGATCCGACGGCATCTCTCATCTCCGAGACGACTGATCTCTTCTCAGCCTCCATCCGACACGGGTACCAGACGATCTGCTTCTCACCATCCCGGCGGCTTGCCGAGGTGATTGCACTGAGAGCCCGTGAGGAATTTCCAGCCGGACAATCTCAGGAGACGACGATTTGTACCTACCGTGCCGGGTATCTCGCAGATGAACGGCGGGAGATCGAGTCTGCGATGAAGGATGGGAAGATCAGAGGTATTGTCTCGACGAATGCCCTCGAACTCGGGGTGGATATCGGCTCCCTCGACTCGGTGGTGATGGCAGGCTATCCCGGCACCACCCTCTCCTTCTGGCAGCAGGCAGGGCGTGCCGGAAGGAGCGGAAGAGAGAGTATCATCGCGATGGTAGCCCGGTACGATCCGATCGACCAGTTCTATATGCACCACCCGGACCGGTTCTTTGAGACTGCATACGAGCATGCGGCGATCGACTGCAGAAACCCGATCGCCCTCTCGGGGCATCTCCTCTGTGCAGCAGCCGAGGTGCCGATACGCGATTCTGACTGCCGGTATTTCGGAGCAGAGATGAACGAGTATCTCGAAGACCTCATGGAACAGGAGATCCTGGCAGAAACGAAGCGGGGGATCGTCTATGCCGGATCCTCGCGGGCATCTGAGCTCGTCTCCCTCTCGGGTTCGGCATCAGGGGGATACCGGATCACCCATAACGGGCACCTGATCGAGACGATGGATGATTCACAGGCATATCGTGAGGCATATCCGGGTGCGATCATCCTCCATCAGGGGGAGAGCTACATCGTGCGGTCGGTGAATCGTGAGGATCACCAGATCCGGGTTGAGGCAGTTGATGTCGATTACCATACCCGCCCCCTGATGAAGAAAACTGTTGATGTCGGCACGATTGAAAGGAGTATCTCCTACAGAGGCTTCAGCATCTCATCTGCTGAAGTGACGGTCACCGAGGAGCTCTATGGCTATCGTATCGTCAGGTATGACCGGGTGATCGGATCTGCCGAACTTGATGCACCCCCCCTCTCCTTCCCGACACAGGGGCTTCTGATCGCCGTTGATGAGAATATCTTAGCAGACGGGGGCATCGGCGATCCTGATGGCGCCCTCCATGCAGCCGAACATGCCCTGATCGCGGCGATGCCGGGTGTTGTCATCTGTGACCGGTATGATATCGGCGGCATCTCAACTGCCTGTCATCCTGCAACGGGCACTCCTGCGATCATCATCTATGACGGCTATATCGGGGGAGCAGGGCTCTCTGCAAAGGCATATGAATTGATTTCGAAGGTCGCCTCGCTTGCAGAAGCAATCGTCAGTGAATGCCGGTGCATCGACGGCTGCCCCGCCTGCATCTTCTCGCCAAAATGCGGAAACGATAACCAGCCGCTCGACAAGGCAGGTGCCCGGGTACTGCTCGGTTCTCTTTGTGAGACGATTCAAGGGGCAGAACCGATGGCTTCATAATTCATAAATGTAAATGGTTTTTTACATTCTGGTGTACCATGCATGCGATCAGGGCAGAGAACCTCAGTAAATCCTTTGATGGACGGGTGGTTCTGGACAATGTATCATTCTCTGTTGAGAAGGGCGATATCTTCGGGTATCTCGGACCAAACGGGGCAGGAAAGACGACGACCATCAACCTCTTCCTCGGCCTTCTGACACCGGATGGCGGGACAGCGACGGTGAACGGTGCCGATCTTGGTTCAGATGACGAAGCGAGGCGGCGGATCGGGGTGCTCTTTGAGAATAACGGTTTTTCTGAGCGGCAGAGCGCATACGAGAACCTCAGGTACTATGGCAGGCTCTATGGGATGGAGGATCCAGACAGCAGAGTGGATGAGCTCCTCGGGATGATCGGGTTGAATGATCGTGCAGCCGATCCTGTCGGCACATTCTCAACCGGCATGAAACGGAAGCTCGGGATCGCACGGGCGATCCTCCATAAGCCCGATCTGCTCTTCCTCGATGAGCCGTCATCCGGCCTTGATCCGGATGCACAGCGGATGGTGCGTGACCTGATCCTCTCCCTCGCATCATCGGGGGGGATGACCGTCTTCATCAACTCGCACCATCTCGATGAGGTGCAGCGGATCTGCAGCCGTGTTGCGATCCTTGCAGGTGGGCAGATCCAGGCAGAGGATTCCGTTGCACGGCTCACTGCCTCCGGAAAGGAGCGGACAGTCTGGATCGCCTTTGAGGGAGGGAATGCATCAGAGCATGTCATTTTGGCAGTCCAGAACCTCCCGATGGTAGAGAGAGCGGAACGAGAGGGTGAGGGGATCATCTGCACACTCACGGGAGAGGGAAGAGTACCCGATCTCATCTCTGCCCTCGTGGCAGCAGGATTTCGGATCGAGGAGGCAAAGAAGCAATCCGCAAACCTTGAGGAGATCTATCTCAGGTATGTCCATTCGGGGGAGGAGGCATCATGAACGAACTGCTGACGATCGCACGGAAGGAGTTCTTCCAGGCGATCACCAACAAGGGTGTCCTGATTGCCGCGTTCATCTTTGCAGTCTGGTTCCCGGTCTTCACCACCCTCGGCATCCTGGCAGGTATTTCAGGTGATCCCGGCACGGCTCTTGCAGGTCATCTTGCGAGCATCTCGGTGATGCTTGCGATCTTTATGGGATACCTCTTCTCCTCAGATGCCTTCTTCCGCGAGAAGAAGGACGGGACGATCCTGACCCTCCTCTGTGCCCCCGTCTCCCTCCGGCAGATATGGGAGGGGAAAGTCCTCGGCGTCGCAACAGCTGCATATGGGATGACACTCCTCTCTGTCCTGATCACCGTGGCAGTCGCCTTCGCCTTCTCACCTGTCGGGATCACCCTCCCCTGGCTTCTGCTGGTGCATCTCGTACTCATCCTCCCGATCTATGCCGCAGCATCCGCAGGCATCATCGGATCAGCTCAGCTCTATCTCGGGATGCGGGAGAACCAGTTCCTCGGGATGGGTTTTGTCTTCCTCTTCATCTTCCTGATATTCGGACTCCAGGCATTCATCTCCCCTGAAGGCGGGGTCACGATCCAGAACGAACTCTTCTTTTTCGTTCTCGGGTTCGTGCTGCTTCTGCTTGGAAGGAGATGGGCAGGACGGCTCTCAAAAGAGCGGATTGTAAGGACAATTGCTTAAAAGATAGATTCTTCTCCAAATTCCTTATCTCCGGGGTCTTCCTGCATTCTTAGGAACGTGAGATTGATCCCGTGAAAGATCCCGATGCAACAACCGGATCATCAGGAGTGAGTGAAGCAGGTGCGGCGCGGGTATCGGGGGGCGGGGCAGGCGAAAAATCAGGCTGACAGAGCTGATAAACCCTTGCTCATCAGAGCAACCTGAAAGGCGATTCGTCAGAATCGGGGCTTATCTGCTTCTGGAAGCCCAAGAAGCACCCCGCCACTCCCGCGCTGCATCTGCGATAGCCAAAACATCATCCCCTTGCGGAGCATGTGCGGACGGGAACAGGGGTGGTGGGGGATTTGGGAGATATCACAAACGCAATATTACAGTATTTGATATGAATGGCCTTCAGAAATATGGAGAAGAACCAATAAAGAAAAAGAGGAGGGGATTCTTACTCTTCCCGCACCCTGCTCTCCACGGTCATGAAGATCGGGCCACGGAGATCGATCTTCTTCCGGTTATCGGTGACAAAGCGCATTGCATGGTCGGCAATTTTGATATTCACGTCTGATGGGAGTTTTGCCATCTTCACCTGCACAGTCGTCCCTTCCCCGCACCGTGCCGCCTCCTCAATCCGGGCGGCTGCGAGGAGGGCAACGGTATCAATGAACCGGATGCCGGTTTCGGTGCCGTTTGCCCTGATATGCGCAAACTTCCCGGTATCGGGCACCCCGAGGATCGCACCCTCATGAATGAAGACCTCGTTTCCGCATGCGGGTCCAAGGAGCTTTGAGTTCTCTTCAGGCTCAATGACAGCAACATCGAGTGCTGTTCCTGCGATCTCGCCTGACCAGACGGGGAATGAGCAGGGGGATGGCACTGCCGCATGCTCTGTGGCAACTGCTGCGATTCTCCGGGCAAGAACCCGGCCTTTCTCGGTTGACGGCTCTTCCCTGACAGAGACGGCCCGTGCGAGATCCCGATCGGTGAGTGTCGGGGGATAGAACTGGCCGAAGCTGAGCTTCCTGACATCATCTGCCTGGTGGAGGATCATCGCAAGCCGCTCGACGCCAAGGCCGAGGTTCATCACCGGGATACCGACCCCGTACTCGCCGAGTGCGGATGGCGAGTAGATCCCAAAGGTTGCCACCTCCACCCAGTCATGTACCGGGTGGCGGGCATACACCTCGGTCTGGGTGCCGGGCATGTAGTACTTTGACCGCTTCTCATCAGGCCGGAACTCAAAGTCGGTGAATCCGAAGGCTGAGAGGAGTCCTTCGGCAACCGCCATCCCCTCATCAAGGGTGACATCCTCCCCTGCGACGATACAGGATGCCGAATGGTAGCTCATCAACCGGGTTGCCCCCTCCTCCTGCTCGCGCCGGAAACACCGGTCGATCGAAAACATCCGTATCGGGTGGGGATGACGCATCCAGCATTCGCCAAGGGACATAAACCAGCCCGAGGTCATGTGGGATCTGAGGGTGGACCGGGATGATTCGGGTGCGAGTTCGCGGAACTCGGAGAAGACCGCAGCGAGGATATGGACAACCGTCGCATCATCGATCCCAAGCACAACCGAGAGTTCATGCGTGAGATCATCGCCATCAAAATCGCCCTTCTTATAGCGATGCAGGCAGGTACGGAGTGACTCTTCGGTCTGCACATCGATGGTTCTGCCGGTGATCACCTCGATCGCCTCGATCTGTTTCCGTGCGATCCCGACATTTGGCCGCGGCAGGCCCCCGAGATAGAAGACGCGATCCAGAACTGCCATCGCCTCAGGCCCGAACTGCCGGTACACCTCCTGTTCCTCGACGATCACCGGGTTCATCGCCTCATCAAAGCCCATTGAAAGGTATGCCTGCCTGAGCTTCTGGATGGTATCAAAGACCGGGTGAGGCCGGGCGCGCCGGTACATATATCGGGGATACTGCCGGGAGACCGGCGGTGTGGAGAGCACCTTTGGCCCGTCATGCCAGGCCCCTTCAAAATCCTCTTTCGAGCGTTTCCTGAACTCTTCAGCATCAAATTTCATAGGTCCTCCTCAAGGCAGACAACCCGGGAGACAGGACTCTCATCCCGTATCCGGTACCCTGCCGATTCCGCTATCTTCTCCGCAAAGGAGCGGACATAGGCATGGTCAGGCATCTGATCCATTGATAATCTGCTTCGACTGTATCCAAGATACATATATCCTTTGACCTCGACAAACGTTGGGGCAGAGTCTGCGATGATCCGCCCATATGCCTCGGGCGAATGATCATTCAATCCCTTCACAAGCGTCACCCGTACAGCCGATCGCCGGGACGAGAGGAGTGAGAGGCTCTGGAGCACCTGCTCCCAGTAATCCCCCTTCGGTCGGCAGAGCATCGTATACGTATCCTCATCCGGCGCATCAAGCGAGATGTAGAGCTGTGTCGGATAGAGCTGCTCCACCACATCCGGATGCGTCCCGTTTGAGACCACAAAGACGGTATACCCGTTCTCCCTGAAGAGATCGACGAGGGCGGGGAGCTGTGAATAGCAGGTCGGCTCACCGGAGAGCGAGATTGCGACCTGGTTCGGCGTCTCGGAAGCCGCCTGCCACCGTTCCGGGGTGACATCCGGATGCGGCTTGTATCCGGCAAGCCCCTTCTTATGGAGTTTTTGGGCACCTGACAGGATCACCTCGGGTGCAAGTTCAATCTCCTCTTCCACCTCATGCTCAAGCGACCGCCAGCAGAAGAGGCATCGCTGGTTGCAACGGAGTGTCGGGGTCATCTGGATGCACCTGTGGCTCTCGATCCCGTAGAACTGGTGTTTATAACACATATCCCCACCGCGGAGTGCCCGTTTGCTCCACATACAGGGCTTTACCGCGGCTGAAGATTCCGGAGAGAAGAAGAGGTATCCCTGCTTCCGCAGGGCATCACATGCTTTCGAGCGCATCGATACCAAGGGTCTGCAGGGCTTCCCGGAGGGTGTTTCGTGTTGCATCGACGAGGCAGAGCCGTGCATCCCGGCTCTTCCCTTCGGCTTTTAAGACCGGAACAAACCGGTAGAAGGTATTGAAGAGATCCGCACAATCACGGACATAGGTAGCAAGGAGATGGGGGCGGAGATCCGAGACGACAGAAGCAAGCACTGCCGGGAACCTGGCGATCGCCTTTGCAAGCGCTACCTCATGGGGGTCCTCATACTCGTAGATCTCAGCATACTCTCCTGCCTTTGCCAGAATGGAGCAGGCCCGTGCATGGGCATACTGGATATAGGGGGCACTCTGCCGCTCGAAATCGAGCGCCTGCTTCCAGTCAAAGACGGTGCTCTTCTCTGGTGAGACCCGGACGATATCATACCGGATTGCGCCAATGGCAACGGATCTCGCGATTGCCTGCCGTTCTTCTTCTGTTAGCTCCGGCCTCCGTTTCGTCACCTCCTCACATGCCCTGATGGTGACCTCTTCAATCAGCTCGTCTGCGGTGATGAACTTCCCTGCACGGGTGCTCATCGACCCTTCCGGCAGGGAGACGAACTCGAAATGCAGGATCTCCGGCGCCCGCTCACCCATCAGTTCGAGCGTTGCAGATAGCTGGGCTCCGATCAGCTTGTGATCCGCTCCCAGCACATCGATGACCCGGTCATAGTTTGCATTCTTCCAGGCATGGTACGCGAGATCACGTGCCGCATACACACTGGTTCCATCGGCACGCCTGAGAATGTACTTCTTCTCAATCCCATATGCAGAGAGGTTCATGGAGAAGAGTTCTCCATCATCCTCTCCCTCATCCATACGGGAGAGGGTATCGAGCACGCGATGCATATCCCCGATCCTGACAAAGGTGCTCTCCCGGACATACCGGTCATGCACCACATTCAGATCAGAGAGGGTCTCCTTTATTCCGTCGATACAGGTATCGACCGCCTGCCGGAACTCCTTTTCAACATCCTTCCCACCATGCTCGATCTCTCGCATCAGCCGCTCGATCTCACGGTTGATCGACTCATCCTTCTCGATCTCGCGGTTCGCCTGGATGTATACGCGGGCAATGAAGTGATCGCCCTTCTCGCCCTCATTCCTGGCAATACCAAGGGTCCGGAGGCCCCAGACGACAATGGCGATCTGGCGGCCCATATCATTCACGTAGTACTGCACCTCAAGCGGATACCCGGCCTTCCGAAACGTCCGTGCTAGCGTATCTCCGATGATCGTGTTCCTGATATGTCCGACATGGAGTGGGCCGTTTGGGTTGGCACTGGTATGTTCAATCATCACCCGCTCATGCCGTTTTGGAAGCGAGCCATATCCGGATTCGCGTGCCAATTGAACTGACTTTCCGATATAGTCCCTGCCAAAGGTGAAGTTCAGGTACGGTCCGACAGCAGCAACCGAGATGCCATCCATATCCGGGTGGTTTTTCAGCTTCCCGATAAGATCCTGTGCGATTAAAGCAGGGGCTTTCTTCTCTTTTTTGGCGCAGGCAAACGCAATTGTGGATGCAATATCCGCATGATCGCCTCCATCGACAAGGAGAGGATCCTCCTCACCGGTGCATGCCATCAGCACGCGCCCAATCCGATCAATTATTTCCAGGTACATCATAAACCCGTCCGGTACCGCAGGATTGCGGCAATTCCGCCAAACGCATTATAGAGCATTGCCCCTTCCTCAAAATCATCCGAGATGATCTCAACTTTTGTGCTGCTCTGGTCGGCAAGGGTCGTCAGTTCATCGATAATATCCGTTTCATCCTCCAGGAAGAGTGGGGATGTGCACTTCGGGCAGTTGCCGAAATCAAGATTCGAGGTCTTCTTTCCCGGCTCAATCTGGATCGTCCGCTCCTCGCTATGATTGCATGCACCGCACCTGATCAGGAGGCGGAGTTCGCGTAATCTGGATGAGAGGAGGAGGATATCGACAGACCCGGCTTCAAGGTTCTTCCTGACGCTCGCCTCACCATAGGCTGCAAGGCCGTCATCCTTTGTGAGCTCCTTGAAGAACTTCGACATGATATTCTTCTCCTTCATCAGGTCAATGCCCTTCAGGGCATCGGCAGCGGCATCAACGAGTTCTGCAAGTCCGCTCTCGTTTGTGTAGGCGACATCAAAGAGGCCGATCATCCGCTTCTTCACCTCATGGTGGAGATAGTCTCCATCGGCAAACTCCTCCTTCGTGGGGGTCGGGCCGCCGATGAGGAGCCCCTTGAAACGGTTGAAGAAATCCTTCTCGGCAAGGAACGCCTCGCTCGCCCGCTCTCCAACCTTCTTATAGAATTCATTGATTGCGATCAGCCGAAGCCGCTCGAAACGGGCTGCCGACTGACCGCCTTTCCGCTGTTTACCCGGAACAGTCGATGTGGTGCCGTTGATCGGCTCAATCCGGTTTCCACGAAGGAAACCCCAGTAGGCTTCGCGGCGATCAAGGACGAGAAGTCCATAGACAAACTTCTCCTCGAGCATCAGCCTGAGCGGTTCCAGCTCGAAGTTCGAGCTGCACCGGTACATATAGGTGCCAAGCGGCTCGGGCGGCTCAACGATGATCGTCTCAAATGTGCTCCTGTCACCTCCGACATTTACAGCACCAGAGAAGACAGCCATCCCATTCGGTGGCGGGTTTTTATAGTTCTTCAGGCGTGAAAGGATCGAAGAGAGGGCGCTCTGAACATTCGTCTTCGTCTGCTTGCTCTTGATGTTTGCACACTGCCCGAACTCATCGCGGAGCTGTGCAGTCACATCCGATATCTGCTTGTCAGGAGGGATATAGAGGGAGATCAGCTCGGTTCCGCTCCCCTCTTTCTCCTCGAGGCGTTCGAGCATCTTCTTGAACTCGTACCGTCGGCGTGCCTCATCCTTCTCGGTCTGTACTGTTTCGGCCATGGGGAAATGTCACCATTATAAAATGGGTTATTATTGTTCTTCTGCTCCAATAAAGGTGATTATCTCAGGATCTCTCCTGAATGCACCGGAATAACAGAGCTATCGTCTTTGCATCGATGATCCTTCCGTCACGAGCCATCATCACTGCCTCCTTTATCGGAAGGCGGACGACCTCGATCACCTCATCCTCATCGGGATCAAAGTCTGTTGCCGGACTGAGATTTCGTGCCTCATAGAGATGAATCACCTCGTCGGTGAAGCCGGGCGTGGTCATGATGATACCACGGGGAATGAGCAGATCTGATCGCATACGTGTCTCCTCGATCAGTTCCCGGGATACCGTCTCTTCCGGCAGTTCACCATCCTCCATCGTTCCCGCCGGCACCTCATAGATATAATCCGAAATAGCAGGGCGGAACTGCCGGATCAGGTAGCAGTCATCACCGTCGCAGGGGAGCATCGCTACAGCGCCGCCGGGATGAACCACGATCGTCTCTTTTGTACTGCCATTTGGAAGATCGACGGTTCTCAGTTCAACGGAGAGGCGCCTTCCCTGATAGATGATCGTCAAGGGAGCCTCCGGTATGAGATCGGATCAGGTCTACCGGCGGCACGGAACGCCTCCAGTCGGAAGTGGCAGGACGAGCAGGTGCCGCAGGCGAGATCATCATTCTGGTAGCAGGACCAGGTCTCCTCATAGGGAACAGAGAGATCAAAACCCACCTTCAGGATCTCTGCCTTGTTCATACCGACAAACGGAGCCATCAGCGCAATCGGCTTCTTTGACATCGTTCCAAGGTCGATGACCGACTGGAATGCCTCGATAAATTCCGGCCTGCAATCGGGGTAGCCGATATAGTCTCCTGCCTGCACCCCTATGAAGATCGCATCGCCTCCCTCCGCCTCACAGAAGCTTGTTGCTATTGCAAGCAGGTTGGCATTTCTGAAGGGAACATAGGTATTCGGGCGCTCTTCGGGGGACTCTTCATAGGTTTCAACATCTATTGCAACATCGGTGAGGCTGCTTGCCCCGAAGACGCTGAAATAGTCCAGGGAGATGACGACCGGAGGCTCTGCCCCAAGGAGTGTTGCAATCTTCTGCGCGCACCGAAGTTCCCGTGATTGCGTCCTCTGCCCATAGGTGATATGGAGAGGGAGGATATCGTATCCCATATTCTTTGCATAGTAGGCGAGGGTGGCCGAGTCCATCCCGCCTGAGAGGAGACATACCGCTTTCAATTACTGCACCCCGATCTGCTTATGTAACTGGAGCTGGAGACGGACGGGAAGATCCCATTCCATAACCGTCTCTGCAATTCTTTTATAATCCGATCCATACACCGGTGAGATGAAGATATCACCCCTGATCGGAATAGATCGGATCTGTTCATATACATAATCGAGATCCGCATCATCCGCAACGACACATTTGACCGAATCTTCCGGCCTGATATCGGCGAGGAGACTGAGATCGCTCACCTCACCTGATGAGGGGCATTTCACATCCATGCAGATGGCAGCATATGGCTGAGCCTGACGGAAGGGAATGGTTCCGTTCGTCTCGATATCGATTGTGTACCCTTTCGAAGAGAGTTCTCGTAAGAGAGGAATCAGCTCATCCTGCCGGAGGAGCGGCTCCCCTCCGGTGACGCAGAGGTAGCGGATCCCGGTTCCTTCTATCCGACGCAGAATATCGTCTGAAGTGAGATCTTCGCCGGTATGCGGGTCCCGCACACCTAGGGTATCACACCATCGGCAGTTCAGGTTGCATCCGGCAAGCCTGAGGAAACAGCAGCGCATCCCCTGGTTTCTCCCTTCACCCTGAAGACTCGGAAAGATCTCAAAGACCTGCATATTTAGCGTTCAACCTCTGAATAGCAGCCATCAGACTCCCAGACCCGCACCTGTGCAACCCGGCAGTCAAGCCCCATCGAGCGGCAGGCTTCATCGATCATATCGGCAATCTCAACAGTCAGAAGTTCGCTCGTCGGATCTCCCCGTGTGGTGACGACATCCTGGAACTGCGAGAGGCATTCCACCATCGGATCATCCGCGTTGAGGATCACCTGGTGATCGTAACATTCCACGAGTTTTTTTATGCAATTATAGTCTATCAGGATCTGCGTGCCTGCATCCACATTCCCCTCAAGCCAGACCTCGGTGCGCCACCGGTGGCCATGGAGACGGGCGCATTTCCCGTCATAATTGAGGAGACGGTGGCTTGCATCGAAATGGACCTCCTTGTATATGCGGACTGACATGTTGTTATTCATTAGAGAAGAGAACGTATAAGGTTATTATTAGAGACCACGCATGAATGTAGGAACGAGTGGCTTGCGGATAGTATAATAAAACACTTCCGCGCAATATATATTCCAGATTCTGGAGTATCCACCGGATCAAAAACCAGAAAATAGAGGTCTATACATGGGACAGGGAAAATTTGCAGCGAGAAAACTTCAGCGCGACTCAAAGAAGTTCCGCTGGAGCGATTCCAGATATGCACGACGTGCACTTGAACTGAAACTGAAGGCTGACCCCCTGAAGGGATCGCCCCAGGGCCGCGGTATCGTCCTCGAAAAGGTCGGCGTTGAGGCAAAACAGCCAAACTCTGCCATCAGGAAGTGCGTCCGTGTGCAGCTGATCAAGAACGGACGTCAGGTGACCGCATTTGCAGTCGGCGACGGTGCCATCAACTTCATCGATGAACACGATGAAGTGACGGTTGAGGGAATCGGCGGGCGTATGGGACGTTCCATGGGAGATATCCCGGGGGTTCGTTTCGTCGTGACCGCTGTGAACAATGTCTCACTCCACGAGCTTGTCATGGGACGCAAGGAGAAGGCGCGCAGGTGAGCATGATGACCGAAGACGCACAGAGTACACAGAAAGCAGTCCTCCTCTTCAACAAGTGGGATCCCTCGGAAGTCGTCATCAATGACCCTGGCCTTGAGCGGTATGTAAGTTTCAAATCAATGGCCGTGCCGCACAGCTGTGGACGACTTACCCAGCAGCAGTTCACCAAATCCTCAATGGCAATCGTCGAGCGGCTGATCAACCGCCTGATGCAGATGGAGCACAATACCGGAAAGAAGCAGCTCTGCACTAAGATTGTCATGGATGCATTTGATATTATCCACACAAAGACCAAACAGAACCCGATCCAGATCCTCGTCGATGCTGTCGCCAATGCCGGGCCCCGTGAAGAGACGGTCAGGCTGAAGTATGGTGGTATCAATGTGCCAAAGTCCGTTGACACCGCTCCGATCCGAAGGGTGAACACCGCAATCAAATATATCGCAACCGGTGTCTGGAAAGGGTCCCACAAGACGAAGCGCCCAGCTTCCCAGGTGCTTGCCGATGAACTGATCGCCGCTGCAAAAGGCGACTCGAAATGTTTCTCTGTCGGTAAAAAGGAAGAAGTCGAGCGGATTGCAAAGTCTGCCCGCTAATCAATACTTTTTTGGTGAATTATGTCACGCGGCAAAAAGATGGTGGAGAAAGTTTCGGAGCTGATGGACAAGCCCGAATTTATCCGTAACATTGGTATCGTTGCACACATCGACCATGGAAAGACCACATTCTCTGATAATCTCCTCTCCGGAGCAGGGATGATCTCAGAAGAGCTCTCGGGCAGGCAGCTCTTCATGGACTCCGATGAGGAAGAGCAGGCTCGTGGGATTACAATCGATGCATCGAACGTCTCGATGGTTCACGAATATGGCGGGAAGGAGTACCTGATCAACATGATCGATACTCCCGGCCACGTTGACTTCGGTGGCGATGTCACCCGTGCCATGCGGGCAGTCGATGGTGCCATCGTCCTCGTCGATGCAGTTGAGGGGCCGATGCCCCAGACCGAGACCGTTCTCCGGCAGGCACTGAAAGAGGGGGTCCGGCCAGTCCTCTTCATCAACAAGGTCGACCGTCTCATCAACGAGCTGAAGGTCGACCCGCAGGAGATGATGATCCGGCTCGGACGTGTTATCGACAAGGTCAACAAGCTGATCAAAGGGATGAACGAGAAGATGTACACCGAAGGCGGATGGAAGCTCGATGCAGCAACCGGCACCGTTGCGTTCGGATCAGCCCTCTACAACTGGGCAGTCTCAATCCCCTATATGCAGAAGAGCGGCATCTCCTTCAAGGAAGTCATCGACAAATGCAATGCCGGTGACATGAAAACACTTGCAAAATCAAGCCCGCTCCATGAGGTCATCCTTGATATTGTCGTCAAACACCTTCCAAACCCGATCGACGCACAGAAACGGCGTATCCCGATCATCTGGCATGGTGACAAGGAATCTCCCGAAGGAAAGGCGATGCTCACCTGCGACCCGAAAGGCGCAGTTGCCATGATGGTCACCGACATCTCCTTTGACCCCCATGCAGGCGAGGTCGCAACCGGCCGTCTCTTCTCAGGAAAACTGAGCCGCGGGATGGAGCTGTATATTGTCGGAACCGCAGGTAAACCTAACCGCCTCCAGCAGGTCGGTATCTTCATGGGGCCGACCCGTGTCGAGGTCGAACAGATCGTCGGAGGCAACATCGCGGCTGTCACCGGCTTAAAGGATGCAATTGTCGGATCAACAGTCACCTCCAGCAAAGAGATGACACCCTTTGAGTCGCTGAAGCACTACTCGGAGCCTGTCATGACGGTTGCAGTCGAGGCAAAGAACATGAAGGATCTCCCCAAGCTGGTCGAGGTTCTTCGCCAGGTTGCAAAGGAAGACCCGACGATCCGTGTCACCATCAATGAGGAGACCGGAGAGCACTTAATTGCCGGTATGGGCGAGCTGCACCTTGAGGTTATCACAGGCCGTATCCGCCGTGACAAGAACGTCGAAATCGTGACGTCTGAACCGATCGTCGTCTACCGTGAGACGGTCACCACAAAGGCCGGACCGGTTGAAGGGAAGTCGCCAAACCGCCACAACAGGTTCTATATCGAGGTGGAGCCCCTTGACCAGGCTATCGTAGATGCAATCCAGAACGGCGACGTCTCAATGAACATGAGCCAGATAGAGCGGCGTGATCTGCTCGTTGGCCTTGGCATGGATAAGGATGAGGCAAAGAATGTCAAGGATATCTACAACACCAATATCTTCCTCGATATGACCAAGGGTATCCAGTACCTGAACGAGACGATGGAGCTCGTACTCGATGGCCTCCATGAGGCGCTCGATGGCGGCCCGCTCGCAGACGAGCAGGTGCAGAACCTCAAGATCCGGCTGGTGGATGTGAAGCTCCACGAGGATGCAATCCACCGTGGCCCTGCACAGGTGATCCCGGCAGTGAGAGCTGCTGTGAAAGCCGCATGCCTGATGGCAAACGACCAGCTCCTCGAGCCTGTCCAGAAGATCCAGATCACCGTTCCGCAGGATCAGATGGGAGCAGCAATCTCCCAGATCCAGGGTCGGCGCGGACAGCTCACCACCACCGATTCGGAAGGTGACCAGATTGTGGTCAACGGCACTGCCCCGGTTGCAGAACTCTTCGGATTCGCAGGCGACCTCAGGTCGGCAACCGAAGGACGTGCAATGTGGAGCACCGAGTTTGCCGGGTTCCAGCTGGTTCCCTCAAGCCTTGTCAATGACGTTGTTAGGGGTATCCGGAAGCGGAAAGGTCTGAAGGAACAGATCCCAACACCAAGCGACTACCTCGCATAAGAGGGATCACCTCCACCCTGTCCTTTTTTTGTTCATCCTTATATCACGAGAGCGACATTTATCTATCTCTTCCGCATAGTGAGTGAGTATGCCAATCGACTGGTACAATGAATTTGTTGATCAGAGCTATACTCCGGCAGAGGATGATATCATCTGTCTCTTCTCCTGCACCCCGACATCCGGGATCAGTATGAAGGAGGCGGCAGGCAGGGTTGCATCAGAGAGCTCCACCGGCACATGGACAACCCTCTATTCCCTCCCGCCGAGGATGAGGGATCTCCAGGCAACCGCCTTTGAGATCGACGGACCATACCTGAAGATCGCCTATCCAATCGGGCTCTGGGAAGAGGGAAACGCCGTCCAGCTCTTAAGTGGTATCGCCGGGAATATCTTCGGGATGAAGGCAGTCGACCAGCTCAGGCTGATCGATGCAACGCTGCCCCAGGCATATCTGCGAAACTTTGATGGCCCGCATTTTGGTAATGACGGGATCCGGAAGCTTATGAAGATCCATGGCCGCCCCCTGACCGGAGCAGTTCCAAAACCAAAGATCGGCTTCTCGGCAGCCGAACACGCCGAGATCGGGTTTGAGACCTGGATGGGAGGGTTCGATTTTGTCAAGGATGATGAGAACCTCACCTCCACCTCCTTCAACCGGTTCGATGACCGGGTGACTGCCCTCACAGAGAAACGTGATAAGGCGGAGCAGCTCACTGGTGAGAAGAAGTCCGCCTTCATCAACATCACCGCTGATACCGAGACGATGAAGCAGCGGGCAGATCTGCTGGCAGCCAACGGATGGAACTATGCGATGATCGACGTGGTCGTCGCCGGGTTTGCTGCTGTCATGACGCTCCGTGACTACTGCTCAGACCTTGGCCTTGCGATCCATGCCCACCGCGCGATGCACGCGGCATTTGACCGGGATCCCCGTCATGGGATCACCATGCAGTTCCTTGCGAAGATGATGCGGCTGATCGGCGTCTCGCAGATCCATACCGGAACCGCAGTCGGAAAGCTCGTCGGCACCACGCAGGAGGCGATAGTGCTTGCAGATATCCTGCGGGAGGAGAAAGTGCAGGCAGTTCCCGAGATGGCACTTGACCAGAACTGGGGGCATATTAAAAGTGCCTTCCCGGTCTCTTCAGGCGGCCTTCACCCCGGTCTTGTCCCCGAGGTCCTTGATATCTATGGCAACGAACTCGTGCTCCTCGTATCAGGCGGTATTCACGGACACCCGGACGGCACCCGTGCCGGGGCAGCTGCCACCATGCAGGCGATAGAGGCATGGCAGGACGGGCTTTCACTGGAAGAGAAGGCTCAAAAGGCACCTGAGCTCGCACGTGCTCTTGAGAAATGGGGCGCCTACAAGCCGGTATAGCCAGACAGATTATGCCGGGATCTCCTCTCCGGGGGGATTTGAAACTCTCATCCTTTTTCTCAGTGCCATCCCCTCTGCAAGCAGGTAGATGCCGATGAGCAAGGCTATCCCTGCCAGGAGATACATCAGGATTTCAATGATCGCGTCCGGTGCAATGACCGTCATGAACGCAACAACGAGCGAGAGGATACCAACCGCAAGCCGCAGCCAGAACCCCTCGGGCACTGCTTTTTTCCCTTTTAAAACCCTTTTCAGTGAGATCCAGGCACTCGCAAAGGTCCATATCGCCAGGACAAACAGGAAGATTCCTGCAAGCTCATCGGGTTCAGAGAAGAATGAGCTGAGAGCAAGGAGAGCAATCCCAAGCCCGATAATGAAACGCCCAATCGATCGCAGTCGAAATGGCCTCATTACAAACGCAGACCTCAGGAACGGATATGACAGAGCAAGAAAGAGGAGAGGGATGATGATCCGGGTGAGGCCGTCAAATGTGATGAATGGTTCAGTCAGTATCCGGATGCCAAACAACAGCATGAAGATGCCGCAGAAGGCAACCAGCTTCCAGGCCTTTGCCTGTTCCGAGAGCAGCCCGGGAGTATCCAGCACAAAAGCCTTTTTTGAATCGATCAGGAGAGCGGATACGGTATCGATCACCATCAGGACGAGCGGGGCATCATCTGCAAGATGCAGAACCGGGTGCTCTTTTGGATCATACCGATCAAGATGCACCCGGTATTCAGAAGCGGTCTCATGCAGGTGGTACTGGCCGAACCGGTAGCTGGCGAGGGTGCCGGGGGAGGGGATATTCATGCGGGATATGACCCAGTTCTCAGAAAGTGGAGAGGCGACCCCGCTCTTTGGCACCACCACCTCCCAGACCCCTTCATGGAGGGGTTTAAGGAGATCCTCAAGCCTCTGCATGCATAAAATCTTGTTTTTGGAATATTTCTGCGTATCTATTGAAAAAGGGATGGAGATCTAGACGGTGACTGATGGGATCTCGGTCACCGTTACGCTTGTCGGATCGATCATGAAGAACATGAGCCCGAGCACTGCCAGGATGATGATGACGATCGCCGGCAGCAGCACTGCGATAACCGCCCGGATCGTTGATATGCCATGGTACTCGCGGATACCCAGTATCATCAGGATAAACCCCCAGATTGATGCCAAGAACCCGATGAATGGGATCCATCCGATAGCGGCCATGGGTGTTTCCGAGAGTGAGAATGCACGCACCGTTGCGGTATAATCGCCTTTGCCGCCGACGATTTTTGCACAGATATGGATGATGGCACCGGCGATCAACAGTGTGATCGTCCCGAAGATGACGAGTGCAACGATAAAGCCAATGGCAGCAGCGATATCAGCTCCTGGTGAGAAGGGGATCGGAAGGACAGGGCCGACAAATTGTTCAATGATCGTTGTCAGTACCGAGTAGATGAAGATGACAATCAAAAAGTAAATGATTGAATCTGTGAGCGTCCCGGAACTGCTCTTCCGGATCGTTTCGCCCGGGGATGCGATCATCCCCCGGAATGTCTCGATAAATGAAAGTGACATAGAGAGAAAAATGATTTATCCCTATAAATACCCTTTCCATAGTGTGAATGTGTTATGGGGATGAAAAGCCCCGATACTCCCCAATTCTTACAATATGCTCTTCAAATGATCCTCCTGCATAGACCATCACCCGCACCGGCTCACCCTTCTGAAATCTCCGCAGTGACTGATCATAGATCTTCCTGACATGCCGAAGGTTCTGTTCATCAAAGAAACGGCCAATCGCTTCCCAGAAGCCGATCTGCTGCCGTATAAAGTCCAGTTCATAGGAGAGGACCTGCCTTGCGATCATTGTTCCCTCTTCTTCAGTGATCTCACCGTGATACTCCCCATGTTCTCCAAGACCGGAGATCTGCCGCCATTCCACCACCCCGTCGGCATCAGGTTCCCGGTGGAGCATATAGGGGTAGATGCGGCAGATCGAGAACCGGTTCTCATAGATTTCGCACCGGCTCTCGGAATCCAGAAAGAGACACCGACCGTCCTCATGGACCCCCAGGGCATAGCCGGAGACATACAGGGTGCCATCTGAATCGCCATAATCAAAATCCGGCGCCGGAATCAGGGCTTCAGGATGATGTGTGCGGAGATAGGGGAGATCGCGGTCGAGGAGGAAGACGTGGCCGTTATAGGATGAGGTGCAGCATCGCCCGCATCCGTCACATGCAAACCCGACATCACGGATGATGCTGATCAGCTCATCTTCCGGATATCCGAGAAGTGCTGCTTCATCCTGCCTGAGCGTGAGAATGTGGTTCTGTATGCTCATCTTCATGCTCATAGCAATCGCAGCTTCTATTCATCAGAGAGGAGGAGAGCCCGGATATATGGATCAAAACGAATACCGCCGCATGATGGACATTCCAGCTCGCCGACAGTCAGAATTTCAGCAGAGACCGACTCGCCATCAAGGAGTTCAAGCCCTTCCTCCTCGATTACCCGGTAGAATTGAAGAAGTTCAAGATACGGTCGTGCCTTTGGGGGAAGCAGGGAGTAGTTTTCGATATCGCTCTGCATGGTCGAGTGCCTGGCAATCCGTTCGTCAAAGAAGAGAAAGACAGTAATTTTGCACTGCTCCTGAATCTGCCTGAGTTCAGAGAGCGGTATGAGCGTTCCGGGTACAATCCCGATGGTCTCGCACTTTTCTCCAGGTGTTCTTCCCGGTATCTCGCGGTAGGGTTTCAGGGGCTCTGTACATCCGGAGGAGTCGGTCATAGGTTATAGTAATTCTGTACCAGAGGAGAATAAAGGATCGCTTCAGGCGATCAGAAGAGAAAAACCATCAGAAAACAGGCATAGGCGATTGCTGCCACCATGAAGAGACCATATGCACTATTGAGAAGATGTGCCGGGTTGAATCCGGATAAATGAATCATGGGGAGAGGGGATGAGGAGATACCTATGTACGGAGATACATTGGATCAGAATAATAAGACGATATATACCACATATTGAAGATTCAGGATGCCATATACTGCATTCAGGGGATCATTACAACACTGTTTTCGATGAATTGTTCTGCATGAATGAATAGCATTAAGGAGCTGTATGGATGACCGTTTACTGAAATGAAGAATCCCTTCCACGTGATGATCATCCCAACCCTCGGATGCCCCTCCAACTGTGCCTACTGCTGGAGTTCCGAGGAGGGATCGCCGATCATGTCCATCGGGACGATCCACGATATTGTCAGGTGGCTGAAGAGTTTCAGGACCGATCCCGTCACCTTCACCTTTCACGGGGGGGAGCCGCTCCTTGCGGGTGCGGATTTTTACCGGCAGGCACTCCCGATCCTTACAGAGGGGCTCTCCGAACTCAACCCCGATTTTGCGCTCCAGTCCAATCTCTGGCGGATGACACCGGAGATTGCAGACGCCCTTGCCGCATACCATGTCCCGATCGGATCATCTATTGACGGGCCGCAGGAGATAAACGATCCCCAGAGAGGGGCCGGTTACTATCAAAAGACCATGAGAGGCTATGAGATTGCGAGATCGCATGGGCTGAGGGTCCGCTTCATCTGCACCTTCACGAATAGATCCGTGCAGCACAGGGAGGAGATCTTCAACTTCTTCATGGAGCATGGTTTTCCGATGAAGCTCCACCCCGCCCTCCCCTCGCTCCGTGATGACCAGCCGCAGGACTGGGCACTCCCGCCGGAGGAGTACGGGGAGCTCCTCGTCTTCCTCCTCGACCGGTACCTTGAGAACATTGACCGGTCTGAGGTGATGAATATCAACGATCTCGTCAAGTGCGTCTTCACGAGGCACGGAACGGTCTGCACCTATGTCGACTGCATGGCAAACACCTTCGCAATCGGCCCGGATGGCGGCATCTATCCCTGCTACCGGTTTGTGGGGATGCCGGAGTATCTGATGGGGAATGTTGCTGACTGCCCATCCCTTGAGGAGCTCGCAGAGTCAAAGCCCTGGAAGATGATGCAGGAGTACAAAGCCTATGTCGATTCTGCATGCGGGGACTGCTCACACATCCGGTACTGCCGGGGCGGCTGCCCCTACAATGCGATTGCACCAACCGAGGGGCGGATCGAAGGAGTTGATCCCCACTGCACCGCATATAAACGGATCTTCGATGAGATCAATCTTCGGTTGAACCGTGAGATGTTTGAGACACCCACGGTGAGCACCCGGCGGAGACAGCGGGCAAAACCGGGTGTCATGGCGCTTGTGCAGAAGATCGTCTCAAAATAACCGGAAAGGTTTCCTCTCCCCCTATTCTATCATATAAAAGAGGAAATACAGAAACGCGATGATACTGATGAAGATGATCCCATACCCGCCACCCCAGATCGAGATCTGTTCGTGCGGGTACTGATCCTTCATATGGGAAAGCCGCTCTTCATACGCCCTTGTTTTTGATGGATCGGAGAATGCCCGGACAAAAGGAAGTGCAATGCTCCGGACTGCAATCTGGCAGGCAACCGGCGGGTTTGCTGAAACTATTCTGAGAGAGTTGATGATCCACTCAAGACGGGTTCCTATTCCTTCAGCACCATGGAGAAGCGGGTTTCTGGCGATCCATACAACCGATCTGCCTGCCCGGATATAGAGCCAATCGATATCTGTTTCAAATCCACGCCACGGCCTTCCAAGCGGCCGGATAATCAGCAGGAGAACGCCGGCACCAGCAAAGATCAGGGCTGACTCAATGAGATGCGAGAGAGCAAATGGATGGGCTGCGGTCATCCCCGGCAGGAGACTGGTCAGGAGGGTCGGGTTGAGACCGATGACAATACAGAGGAGGGCGGTTGCAGCCATTGCAATCATCATCGGGGTGGGAGCATCCTCAGGAAGCCGCCCTTCCTTCGTCCCGGAGACCGGTCTGAAGAAGCCGAGGTAGAGGAAGCGGGCCACATAAATGACGGTGATCACAGCCGAGATGATGAGAAGGAAAGAGAGAGATGGCAGTGCTCCGGCTGCCTCAAAGACCATCCCCTTGCTTACCGCGCCGTTCAGACCCGGCATACCGGCAAGGGCGAGACCACCGATCACCGCACAGACTGTCGTTTTTGGCATCGTCCGTGCAAGACCCCCAAGTTCCGAAAGGCGGCCAGACCCCGTCCTCAGGATCACCGCACCGGCTGCCATGAAGAGGAGGGACTTGAAGAGGATATCATTGACGAGATGTGCGAGTCCCGCATCGATCCCGGCAACTGTGCCCACCCCGATTGCCGCAACCATATAGCCACACTGACTGATGATCGAGTATGAGAGGAGGCGCCGGATATCATCCTGCATGAGGGCATAGACTGCACCATACAGCGCCATCGCCCCGCCCATGTATGCAACGGCGGTGCCCCATCCGCCGATTGCTGCAAGGAGGAAGACCGCCGCTTTTGTCGTAAAGGTACAGAGTGCAACCGACCCGACGACTGATGACCTCGGATACGCATCAGGAAGCCAGGTATGGAGGGGAATGAATGCAGCATTCACGCCGATCCCGATGAAGAGCAGCAGGAAGCCCATGCCATCCCCAGCCGCCCCGATTGCCGCGGTTCCGGTTGTCGCAATGATATAGACGATTCCTCCGAGGAGGCAGGCGCCCCCGAAGATATGGAAGAGGAGATACCGGTACCCGGCACCCGGCGAATCAGGATCTGTTGACGACCAGATGATCGCAAGCGAGGCAAGTGCCAGGAGCTCCCAGAAGACAAAGACCGTGATCAGGTCGCCTGCATAGACGACCCCAAGTGCCGCGGCAACTGAGGCAAGGATGCCGATCGTTTCTATCCGGGGGAGATCGCGGTATGATGCATAGATGATGACAAGGAACCCTGCTGTTGTAAAGAGGATCCCGGCAAGCTGCCGCATCGGGTCAGTTGTCAGGAGGATCGTCTCGATACCGGGGATGATCGCCACCACCAGATCGGGGGAACCTGATCCGATCAGAAACACCATCATAAGACCGGCTGCACCGACCAGGAGCGTCCAGCACTTCCTGGTTCTCCCTCCCAGAATGGGAACGAATAGGAGGCCGAAGAGAAAGATGAATGCCGGAGGAAGTGCGATCATGGCAACACCTGCTGAGTAATCTCTGCAATCGCGATCTCAATCAGATCCATAAACGGCATTGACGGGAAGAAGAAGATCAACACCGATACGGCCGCAGTGAGGATGATGGGGATGAGCATCGTGAGCGGGGGTTCAGTGACCGATTCGAGGGATCCCGGATCGTCAGGTCTCTCAAAGAGCATCGTATGGATGATCGGGAAGAAATATGCGGCATTTAAGACGGCACTTGCGATGATCACAATGAGCAGCACCGGCACCCCGCCCTCCACCGCACCAAGAGCAAGGTAGATCTTGCTGATGATACCTGGAAGTGGAGGGAGGCCACAGATGCCGATTGCAGCGGCAGCAAACATCACAGCAGTCACCGGCATCTTCTTCCCGATCCCTTTCATCTCGGAGATGCTCTCCTTCCCCGCAGAGACGATGACCGCACCGGCAACAAAGAAGAGGGTGATCTTCAGGAATGCATGGATCGGAATATGCACCATTGCCCCGGTCATCCCGGCGATCGAGAGCATCGAGACACCGAGCAGGATATAGGAGAGCTGGCTCACCGTCGAGTAGGCGAGCCGCCGTTTCAGGTTATCCTCGGCAAGTGCGAAGAGGGAGGCGACGATGATGGTGAAGGAGGCGATCACCGCCAGAAGAGTCCCAAGGCCGAGCATTGCCATCAGATCCATTCCAAAGACCCATCCGGCTATACGGACGATTCCAAAGACACCTGCGGTAACAACCGCTACTGCATGCAGGAAGGCCGAGACCGGGGTTGGAGCGACCATTGCCGCAGGGAGCCAGCCGTGGAGCGGCATCCATGCCGCCTTCACAAACCCGACCATGAAGAGGATGAAGAGGATCCGGAGCGTCGTGTCTGATCCCGATCCGGCAAGGAACCCCCCTGCCACAAAGTCGGTTGATCCGGTGAGGATATAGGTCAGGATGACCGCGGCAAGGAGGAAGATACCCCCGATTAAGAGATAGGCAAGGTATTTTCTTCCTGCTTTCATCGCCTCCGGGGTCTCGACATGGACAACAAGCGGATAGGTGATGATCGTCAGGATCTCGTAGAATACGAAGAGTGTCAGGAGATTTGCCGAGAATGCAATCCCGATTGCAGCGGCTATCGCAACCGCAAGGCAGAAGAAGAATCTCGTCTGGGCATGCTCTTTCAGGGACCGCATGTACCCGATTGCATAGAATGAATTCAGGAGGAAGAGAGCCGAAGCAGTGAGCGCAAAGACCATCCCGAATGCATCCACCTTCAGTGCAAAGTCACCGCCCGGCACCATCGGGAGGAGCAGTACCATAAACCGGTTTCCGGCAAGCACCCCGGGGAGCATCAGGAGGACAGATCCGAGCATCGAGAATGCCGCTGCGATCGTGACACCCTCGCGGAGATTCTCATATCTCCCTGTTGCCAGTATCAGAACCGATGCGAGGAGCGGGATTGCGATCACAACAGCAGGGAGTATCCCATTGATATCCGCCATCTCAGGCACCTCCAAGGAGCAGAAGTACCGCAGGGCCAACCGCCTGCATCAGCACCTCAACGAAGATGCCGAAGAGAAGACAGAGGACCCCCAGGCCGACCATCGGGGCGAGCATCGAGAGAGGAGCTTCGCGTGCTGTTGCGTTTTTGTGATCATCCCCATGAGGATCACCATGAGGCACTCCAAAGTAGACGATCTCGATGAAACGCCAGATATAGATGGCTGCAAGCAGGGATCCGACCAGGAGCACCGCCGCATATGGCCAGAGCCCGGCTTCAAATGCCCCGAGCACCAGATAGTATTTGCTCATGAACCCGATCGTTGGGGGGATGCCGATCATCGAGGCTCCTGCAAGCGCAAAAGCGGCACAGGATATCGGCATCGTCTTTGAGAGGCCTTTCATGTCGCTCAGGCGGGAAGTACCCATCCGGTAGATGATCACGCCTGCCACCATGAAGAGGCACCCTTTCATCACCGCATGGCCGAGGATATGCAGGAGGCCACCTTCGAGCGCAATCTCGTTTGCAACACCAAGTGCGAACATGATGTACCCGATCTGGCTGATACTCGAGTATGCCAGCATCCGCTTCAGATCCTCCTGTGCGATTGCGAGTATCGCACCGGCAATGATCGCCACCGTTGCCATCAGGAGGATGAAGCGGGTCACCGGGAAGCTGTCGATGATGTATGCGGTCGTAAAGACCGTGAAGAGGATGCGGAAGAGTGCATAAACGCTCACCTTCGCCATCACCGTCGATATCAGCACTGTCACAGCTGAGGGGGATTCTGCATAGGCATCAGGCAGCCAGAGATGGAGCGGGAAGAATGCCGCCTTGATGGAGAAGCCGATCATCAGGAAGAGGAAGGCCGAATGGACTGTTGCGAGATGGTACGATGCCGGAAGCATCACCGCAAGCTCTGCCATATTCAGCGTCCCGGTCGCGACATAGAGGTTGCCGATACCAAGGAGGATGAAGCCGGCTGCAATCGAGCCGAGGATCAGGTAGTTGAAGCTTGCCACATAGGAATGGGGCTTTCTGGACGAGGCGATCAGCGTATATGCGGTGATCGAGGATATCTCCAGGAAGACATAGAGGTTAAAGATATCGCCTGTGATCGTCATTCCCACAAGCCCGGTGACGAGGAGCTGGAAGAGCACATAGAAGGAGACGATCTTATCTGGTGTAATCTCCTTCCCGACACTCCGCCGTGCATAGATGATCGTCGCAAAAGCAAGGAGCAGGATAACAACAAGAATAAACCCGTTGAAGCTGTCGATGACGAGCTCGATCCCAAGCGGGGGTGCCCAGTTTCCAAGATGGTACCGGATGGTCCCTCCATCAAGCACCTGCAGAAGAACGGCTATTGAAGCCAGAAACTGGGAGAGGATCGTGATGAGTGCGATTGGGTAGCAGAACCTCCGGTCATACCATCCCAAACCAAGGATCAGAAGCGATGCGAGGATCGGGATTGCAACCAGCAGGACCGGAATATGATTGATGATCGTCACCTTTTCCTCACCGCCTGCATCAGCTCATTCTCATCGATGACACCGTACTCCTCGTAGATACGGATGATTAACGAGAGGGCAACGGCCGTCACACTCACCCCGACGACGATTGCGGTTAAGATCAGGACATGCGGAAGAGGATTCACATAGAGATCATGAACTCCTTCAGCCGTATAGATGGGGGCAGTACCGCCCCGGACTTCGGCAAACGAGATATAGAAGAGGAATATCGCCGTCTGGAAGATGTTCAGCCCGATGATCTTCTTCACCAGGTTCTGTTTGGCAATCAGGGCATACAGCCCGATCATCATCAGGATGATTGCCATCCAGTAGTTGTACCGGGAGAGGAAGAGTTCATAGAATGACTCAATCATGAGGATTCCTCTCCATTTCCAGCGATATCAAAGATGATCGAGACCATCGCCGCCATGACAGCGATCCCGATACCGGCTTCAACCAGATCGATCAGGATGCCATGGAGGTGCGGGATTCCGAGTGCCGCTTCTATTGCAGCATATTCGAGGAAGTTGCCTCCCATAAGGAGAGCCAGAAATCCGATCCCCGCATAGATGGCAATTCCGATCACCGAGAGCCACATGATGCCCCTGTTGTCGATCCGGCGGCGCACATTCGGCATGCCAAAGGCGATGATCATCAGGATGAATGAAGCGGCAAAGACGACACCACCCTGGAAACCCCCTCCTGCCCCGGATGCGCCATGGACGATCACATAGAGGGCAAAGATCTGGATGAAGGGCACCGCAAGACGGGAAACCGTCCTGATGACGACATTCTCCATCATAGCCGCCCACCCCTTCGGAGCAGGAGGGCTACCGAAATCCCGGCGGTGAAGATCACAAGAACCTCCCCGAGCGTATCAAAGCCACGATAGCTGGCCAGTATTGCCGTCACAATATTATCGATCCCGATATCCGGAAGGACAGAATCCACATACAGCTGCCCGGTATACTGTGTTGCCGGAGCCTCTGGATCACCAAACGCAGGCATATCCTCAACCGCCCAGAAGAGGATGATACCGATGAAAAGGACCGCGATGAGTGCTTTTGTCTTCAATCTGATGAACTCCTTCTGGTTCGTGCTATTGCTGCAATAAAGAGCACAGTCGTAATTCCGGCGCCAACAGTCGCTTCGGTGAATGCAACATCAACGGCATTCATCTCTGCCCAGAGTACTGTCATGATCAACGAATATGCGGCGAGTACGATCGTTGCATGAAGGAGATCCTTCACCGTGATCGCTGCTGTTGCACAGATGATCATGAAGAGGAGGAGGGCAAAATCAAGGGCCCAGATCATTGCCGTTCATCCCCCTTCTTCCAGGGTTTTATTCCTCTCGAATGGGCAACATTCACCAGGGCATGGACGGCTGTCGGGGACGAGAGGAAGATGAAGAGTGCAAGGAGGAGCAGCTTCACCGAGATCAGCGTCATTCCTTCGTAGAGGATAAAACCGATCAGCATCATCCCTTCCCCGAGCGTATCGCACTTGCTGCTTGCATGGGTACGGGTATAGAAATCAGGCAGCCTGATCAGCCCGACTGCACCAACGACCATGAAGAAGAGGCCGATTCCAATACAGATGAGGGCAAGGATATTCAGAATGTTCAGGATATGGATCCCCTCCTGAGGTACTTGGCGATGGCAAGCGTCGAGATGAAGTTGATCATTGCATAGATGATCGAGATGTCGATGAAGATCGGGCGCTCGTAGATAAACCCGATGATAACAAGGAGAATGATCGTCTTTGTTCCGACTGTATTTACCGCGATCAGCCGATTCTCAACACCGGGGCCAAAGACCACACGGTAGAGGCAGAGGAAGATCGTCAGGATCAGGATGATCCCGCTTGCGAGGAAGATATCGATCATTGCCCTTCTCCAAATATGTCGGCGAGCCTCTTCTGGATGCTCCGGTTCTGCAGGAGAGCCTCTTCTGAAACGCTCCGAACCAGTGCATGCACAGTAAAACGCCCTCCTTCAACAGCCACGGTAACAGTGCCGGGTGTAAGAGTGATTGCATTTGCAAATGCAGTCCTCAGGACATCATTGGAAAATCCGGTATCAACAATGAGGATCTCGGGATCGATCGGCATCTTCGGATGCAGGATACGGTACGCAACATCAAGGTTCGCATAGAGGATCTCCACCATCAGCCGTGGCAGGAAGAGGATGAAACGGATGAAAACACGTCCTGATTGGATGAGGCTCCGATCAGATCGGAGGATCAGATCTCCGGATATGAACGTCACAATCCCACAGCAGATGATCCCGGCCCCGATATGAAAGAGATCGAAGTAACCAGACAGTATATACCAGAAGATCAAAAGGATCGCAAAAGTCACGATCATTTTTCCTGGTGAAGACCGCCTATTCTCTGAAGATATTCCAAACCCTCCGGAAGAATCGTTTCTTTTACATTGGAGAATCGCATTTATAAACCTGTGTTTCATATGGTTCAATCGGAGAAAGACTATGACCAGTGTAACCACATTAACAGGCATTACAGGGATACTCCGACCCTTCAAAGAGTACCTGAAGGATAAAAACCTGCCTGAAGGCTCCCAGATCGCGTATTATGGGTGTGGAGGAATTTGCACACCATTTATCGAGCTGCTTGCCCATGCAACGCGCACTTTGAATCTGACGCATCTTTTTGTTCCGCAGTTCAATGAGGGAGATGCCCGGCTGCTCAGGATTGTCCCTGATGTCGGAATGCAGGTGGGGGAGCCGGGTGATGTCAACCCTGCCGTCATCGTCCTGATGGGAGGCCTTGCCATGTCGGGGATGGCATCAACGATCGATGAGGCAAAGGCCGTTGTATCACAACATGGTGTTCCGGTGGCAGGTGTCTGTTTCCAGAGCATGTTTGAAAAATCCGGCTGGCTCCCGGAGATCCCTTTTGACCTTTTGATCGATGCGACAATCGACCCGGTGACAATTACCAGAAAAGAGTAGGAGTATCTGGGATTTCAGCCTGTGGAGGAGGCAGTTCCTCTCACGCATATCCGGGAGGAGCGCCATCATCAGGTTTCAGGGCGAAACGGGTCGCAAACGACTGGATATCATCCTCATACCGCCCGATCATCTCCTGATCGAAGGCTTCTGCCGGGAGTTTCTTCACCTCATTCATCATGATCAGGGTCAGCTGGAAGAGTGACTCGGGAGTCATCTTCAGATGAGCAATCGTTCCGTTGTACTGGGCAAGAAACAGTTCAATCATCCAGCTCTGCTCACCTTCACGTCTGAATGTATTGATATCCGCTGTGAACCAGTCTTCATCAAGGGATCCCACAGAAAGGGCATATGCCTCCTGCACCCGGTTTCCATAGAGCGCAGTGAGATGCTGGAGAGCGGCAATTGCTTCGGTTTCTTCTTCACCTTCTCCCGCCTGCTTTTTTATATCGGTAAAGAAGGCAGCAGCATTGATATGGCAGGCGGTTGCCACAACCATCGTTGAACTGTGGCCGAGGATCATCGTCAGGGCATTGACGATCCGTGAGAATGTCCGGCGATCGGTCATATCAACGAGATGATACTCAAAAACATCCCGGATCTGCTCGATCAGACCGGGGTTCTTTCTGATACTCTCGCCAAATGCCTTCAGATCGCGGATGAAGGCATCGGGTACCATGGTACCGTTTTCAGGCGAAGCGGGAGCCTCATCTCCACTTTCATCCGCCCCTTCCTCTGAGACAGCCATATCCGGAACAGGATCTTTGGGAAGAGCAGCATCTTCTTCTACGATATCATCTGCCATTGCAGATATGTAGAAGCAGTATCTTTAAACCCCTTTTCTTCTGTTCCTGCGACAGGAGCGGGCTGAACAAAAAAAAATTAGATGTATGGGTTCCGAAGCGCCTTTCCGACTCCGTACTCAGTTGCACGGGACTCAAGGTACTTCTGGTTCTTTGTGACCTTATCGTTCGCGAGCTTTGTGACGAGTTCGAGGCCTGGTTTGACAGAGTCAATCGGCTTTGTCTCAAATGCGCCTGCTGCGATCGCCTTTGCCCAGATGTCATCACCTTTTCCTGACCTGACGAAGACCGTCGACCAGCCGTCGGGTGTTCCGACTGAGCCGGTTGAGATATCAGCCAGGTTTGCGACATAGTCGAGGCAGACGTGGCAGCCTGGCTGCTCGTACTTGTGGGTGACCTTCAGCGGGAGCTGAACGGTTGCACCGCGCTCGGTGTAGATCCAGAACTTGCCCTTTCCGATATCAAGCTTTGAGACGTTTTCAAGAGCGGTCGCACCATGGTCTTCCACGAGCTGGAGGATACCCTGGTAGGGGAAGTTCTCCATGCAGAAGATACCGACTGCGAGGGCGATCTTGTCCGCAACATCACGAAGGCCGATAGGATAGAGCTGGCCCTTCCTGAGTGCCTGCATCTGGCAGGGGGTGCCAACAACACCGACCTTGTCAAGTCCATAGCTCCGGGTCACCTCTTTAATAAGTGACATATTCGGGGAGATGGCGTAGCGGGTGCCACGTGCTGCGAGGAGTTCCTCACGGGTGGTCGCAACCATCGGCTCGGGTTTGAATGGCTCTTCACTCTGACCTGCAACGATTGCACCGTCAATGATGCCTGCATCAAGTGCGTAGGCAAAGAGCTGGGTGACGATGCCTCCGTCCTGTGATTTGCGGAGGATCTCGGGGTCTGTGCTGCGTGCCGCAATAGCCTGTTTGTAGTTACCAAGTACCATTTTTTCTCCCTCCTCAGGGCTCCATAGCAGCATCTATTGCTTCCATGATACCCTCATACTGGTTGACCACATCGAAGCTGAAGAAGCTCCGTGGGCACTGGGCATAGCATGCACCGCATTTGATACACATATCGCGCTCGATCTGGGGCTTACCATATTGCATGGTGATTGCACGGACCGGGCAGGCTGCTGCACATGAGCCACAGCCCATACAGAGACCCTGGTTGATCACCTGGGTCATGATGTCGCATCCGCAGGCTTGTGTACCCGCCTTTGCAAGGTTCATCAGCGGTGTCAGGTATGCTCCTGCAAGCGCTTTCTGCTCATCGTTTCCTTTCAGCAGCAGGTACGCCATGACACAGACGTTTCTGATCTGCTGCGGTGTCGGTGCACATCCGGGGATGTAGACATCCACATCGATCAGGTCACCGATTGGCAGGTATGACTCGTGCTGGGGCTGGTTCTGCTGGCCACCACGGCAGAATCTGGTGATGTTGCCATAGCAGGCGCATCCGCCGAGTGCAACGACGATCTTTGCGTTCTTTCTGGTCTCGATGATCTCCTCGACAGAAAGGTGGTCGCTAATACAGACCGATCCTTCTACAAGGGCTACATCCATCTCTGGGATATGCCGGACATCTGCTAATGTGAGACAATAGACGAGGTCCGCATATTTGTCAAGAATTGTTAACAATCCTTCATAGTTATCTGCAAAGGACACCAGGCACCCGGTACAACCGCTCATGTGCACGTGTCCTACAGTAATCTTATCAGCCACTGGCTTCTCCTCCTTTGGTTCTTTAATGATTGACGCCTTTTTTCCGATACTTACGTCAGCCGGTTTCTCTGCTTTGGCAGATCCAGGCTTCTCGTCCTGCTTCCCCCCACCGACGTCGTGTTTACCGAATAAGAGGGTCTTCAGGGATTCAAGAATTCCCATAATCCACCCCTATTTCCTTCAATACAACCTGAATCGTCCGGGGTATAGCATCCTCAACCTCCTTTGAAATTCCAATTTCAAAGTCGGATGCGGGTACGTTCTTTGGCTGGCACCCGATCACCATGATATCGACGGAATCTTTCAACCTGTTCAAAGGCTCTGTAAGATCCCATGAATGGGCATCACGGTAGCTGCCCGGAGGCAGATCCTCGATCCGGAGCTTTGTAAGCGTTCCGGGCTCGGCACCAAAATCGACGATATCGATGATAATGAGCTTTCTGGTCACTCCGTTGTCGAGCATGGTAAAACAGAAGTGGGGGCCTCCAAGGCCCACATCCACCGCTTTCACATTGTCGGGGAGAGAGATCTCCTTCAACCGCTCCACAACTTCCGGTCCATAGCCATCATCGCCAAACAGCATGTTACCGCAGCCGGCGATGACAATCTCGGGGTACAGCTCATCCATGAACGCACTCACTCGAGGAGTTTCTCTGCAACGAGCCTCTTGTCTTCGTCTATGACGATCATATGGGTTGCACAGGAGACACAGGGATCATAGGCACGCATGATGACCTCGGCGAGCTGCCAGGGTGCACCAGTGAGTGCACGGCTGCAGGTGGGGAAGTTCCAGGTGGTCGGAACAAGCATCGAGAAGTACTCGACCTTGCCGTTCCTGACTTTTGCCAGGTGAACGTCACAGCCTCGCGGAGCTTCGTTTGCGGCCCATCCGATGGAGCCGTCACCCTGCGGGATTACATCCGGAAGAACCGGCCCTGAACAGTCAAGGGCATCTGCTGCCTCGATCATCTTGTACACAGCGTCCATGTATTCCATCTGCCGTGCGATCTGCAGGCCGATTGCACCCTTCTCGTCATAGTTCTTGAACTGAACCAGACGGGCACGGGGACCGACCTCGACGGGCTGGCCGTCATAGAGCGGAACACCAGTGCAGGCTTCCATCTGGGGCCAGGCCTTGGTGCCCGCCTTTGTGGTGCCGCCAACGGGGTATGATGGATCTTCGAGTGTGATCTCTTCCTCGCCCATGTACCAGTCCCATGGCCGGACTTCGGTCCAGCGCTCGGGGAACCAGCGGGGGCATTCATCCAGTGAGCTGCTGCCGTAGACGGGGTCAGCTGCCATGTATCCCTGGTTGTGGTATCCAAGATCCTTTGGTATCGGAATCTCTTTGCCGCCGACTTCTGCCCAGTCACGCTTCTGGTAGTTCCTGAGGATGGCAATCATGAACTCCATCTGCTCGCGTGCGAGCGGGAGTGCCATCTTTGCAAGATCAACAACCTTTGCCTTTGCCCGTGGGGTGATGTTCTTGTACATACCGCCGACACGGGGGTTTGATGGGTGGATCGCTTCGCCGCCGACGATCTCGCCGATCGTCTGGCCGACCATACGGAGGGTCTGAAGGCGTTTTGCAACGCTTCTGACCGGCTCTTCTGGTGTGAAGGGGTTAATCTTTGTATCTGTTCCGGGTAAGTACATATCCGGCAGGGTCAGAATATTATGCAGTGCATGGCTGTGCAGCCTGTTAGCGCACTGGAGAATCAGTCTGAGAAGATATGCATCCTCTGTGATTTCACATCCGATCGATGCTTCCATCGCTTCTGTTGCTGCGAGGGTGTGTGCAATCGGACAGATACCACAGACACGTGATGCGATCTTCGGAACCTGCTCCATCGTCTTACCGATGGCAAGCTTTTCAACACCCCTGACAGGAGTAATGGAGAGCCAGTCTCCGCGCTCGATGATGCCGTCGTCATTGACTTTCAACACGAGCTTGGAATGGCCTTCATGCCTTGTGGTTGGGGAAACTTCTACTACTTTCGACAATGTTATCGCCTCATCCAAAATGTGGTGGTCGATCTGCTATACGTCAATATTTATCCTGTGCGGTTAATGACACGTAC